>Ga0209727_1000073_pt1 | contig 127188 bp, 128 predicted proteins | sample RifGroC1_FD_183995 | JGI IMG/M metagenome (GOLD analysis project Ga0209727, IMG submission 183995) | Groundwater microbial communities from Rifle, Colorado, USA - Groundwater C1 (SPAdes) (version 2) | ecosystem: Environmental > Aquatic > Deep subsurface > Groundwater | place: Rifle, Colorado... | reverse complement strand
CGCCACTTTGGCGGCGGAAAGTGGCGGCGCTTGTTTTCCCCAATGTATTAATTTACCCACTTCTTAAGAGAATTAATCAGGGTTTTTCTCAAAAATCGTTCGAGCTTCTTCCAAAACGCCCCACCATAATGAATTTTGATTGATTTTTATAGCTTTCTCTGGGGTTTCGCCCCTTGCTTCTTCAGGCAAATTCCGGAGTAAATCGTATTCTTTTTTAAAACTTATCTTCAACTTTCCGCCTATTAAAATGCGGTTCGAGCCGACGGTTTTCAAGAAATTCCTCATTCCGGGGAAATTTTTTGTTTTGGCAAGATTTCCTGCTTGGTTGGCTTCCAAAATCCAATTTTTCAGGAGTTCGAGCCAATGATTTCCTTTTTGCTCAAAACACTCAAGTTTTTCTTCCAGATCCTTTCTTTGTTCGACAAGCTGGTTTTTCTTTTCATGGTATTCCGGCAGTTCAAAAGCGCCTTCAAGATACCCTTCCGATAAACGTTCTATCTTTATATCCACCCCTCCCATCTTCTCTTTTATGTTTTGAGCAAAAGTTCCCGAAGAGTCGTTTTGTTCTTGCTCCCACTCAGCCACCTTCCCAAGAAACTTATCTCTCCATTCATCGGGAATAGAAACTTTTTGACAAATATTGATAACTTGTTCGGCTAATTCTTCTTCACGCAAAAAACCACGTTGCCCACAAATCTTTACTTTGCTTTTATGGGTACAGCGATAATATACAAACCTTAACCCGCTCTTTTTTACGTGTTTTTCTGCCGTAATGGAATAACCGCATTCGCCACACAGGGCAAAGTTAAGAAAATCAAAAGCTTGTGGTTTTTTAACTTTTCGGGGTTTTCCGTTTGAGTCTAAAGATGCCTGAATCTGGTCAAAGAGTTTCTTGGAAATCATTGGCTTGTGGCTTCCCTTAACAAGCTCATCTCTGTATTTAAAATAACCATAATAAAAAGGATTGGTGAGCATTGACCCAATAGAAGACAAATGAATAGGTTTTCCGGTTTTTGAAGCCAAGCCAAGAGAAAACATTTCTTTTTGGATCCCTGTTATGGTGTGGTTTCCTTTGGCAAAAAGCTCTAAGATATTTTTCATTTTGTTAAAGGTTGCTTTGTCGGGTTCAATGGTTCGTAGTCTTGGCTCGTTAAAGTAGCCAAGGGGAGCTTTTGCCGGCAATTCGCCACGCCTTAACTTTTGTCTTATGCCTCTTAAAATGTTTTCTCTTAAATTGTCGGTGTAATACTTGGCTTGTCCAAAGGCAACGCTTAACATGAACTTTCCTTGAGGAGTGGTATCAAACCAGAAGGTGGGGAATTTTAGCGCCTTAATTTTCTCTGTATCTACCAAATAAATAATCCTCCCTCCATCAATACTGTTTCTAGCAAGCCTATCTGGATTCCACGCTAAAATTCCCGAAGCGTTCCCTTTTTCCATTTCAGAAAGCATTTGATTAAATATTGGTCGGCCCGGCTCTTTAGCTGTCCTGCTTTCGGTATATTCTTTAATTACAAAAAGATTGTTTTGCCTGGCATAGTCTCTTAACTCTTGGAGTTGGGCTTCAATAGATAAAATCTGCCGTTCTTCCTCTTCGGACGACTTTCTGCAATAGATGAAGTATTTTAGCATAAATCCCTCCTTGCTTTAGTTATATGTATTTTATCTCTTATTCAAATGCTTTCTAATTTTTATTACACCGACAATTTGGTGTGGGGATAAATCTTGCCAAAGTTCGCCTTAGGGCGGAAACCCTTACGGCTCAAAGCCTGAAAATATATTTAGCGGATTATTTTAATATATTCTCATGCTTTCTGTGCTTAAACGCACAGGAACCGCATTTTAATAGGCGGAAAGTTGAAGATAAGTTTTAAAAAAGAATACGATTTACTCCGGAATTTGCCTGAAGAAGCAAGGGGCGAAACCCCAGAGAAAGCTATAAAAATCAATCAAAATTCATTATGGTGGGGCGTTTTGGAAGAAGCTCGAACGATTTTTGAGAAAAACCCTGATTAATTCTCTTAAGAAGTGGGTAAATTAATACATTGGGGAAAACAAGCGCCGCCACTTTCCGCCGCCAAAGTGGCGGCGCTTTTCTAGAAAATTTTTGTTTTTTAAAATGCGTTGATTGCAAAAGTTTTTTTCTTTAGGGATTTAAGGGCTTAAGATTTTTTGGAAAAGCATATTTGATAGATGCGCTTGCCCCGCCCTTCCCGTGCGCGCGCATGAGGAGACTCCCTTTTTAATTTGCTAAAATGATAAAAATCTCATATACTAACTATTGATAATTAAAAAAGTGATTATTTACTAACTATAATAGTAAAACTATACGAACATGTCAAAAGATAAATCTATAATCGGCGAAAATATCAAGAAATATCGAAACAAACTTGGTATCTCACAAGACCAACTGTCAAAAAAAGCTGATCTTGCTTTTCACACAATAGCCAAAATTGAGGCTGGCTCAACTCCTAATCCTACTATTGAAACGGTTAAGAAAATTTCAGATGCTCTCGGTGTTAGCATTGATGATTTAATGAAAAGAGATTATGAAATTTGAATTAGACAATTACCATAGAAACATTCCTGACGATCTTCTCATCGAAGATTTAGTATCGGTTGCCAAAAAATTGGGCAAAGGTTCTATCACCCATGAGGAATATAATTTGAATGGCAAATATAGTAGTACTACATGTCTTCGAAGATTCGGTAGCTGGTTTAATGCTTTAGAAAAAGCCCAATTACAGAAAACTAGAACACCAGCGAACATTCCCGAGGAAGATTTATTCAAAAATTTAGAAGAGATATGGATAAAGCTTGGCCGGCAGCCACGTTATCAGGAGGTTCAAAAACCGCTTTCTAAATATCATGCTGGAACTTACGAAAACCGTTTTGGTACCTGGCGGAAGGCATTAGAAAAATTTATTTCTTATATTAACAATGAAGAAACTGTCTCATCAGAAGAAGAAATTAAAGATTTGGAAGTTGAGCCATCAACATTGCATAAAACCAAGCGGGGCATAAATTGGAGACTTCGCTTTATTGTGATGAGGCGTGATAATTTCAAGTGTAAGATTTGCGGAAGGTCGCCAGCAACCGATCCAAGTATTGTTCTGCATGTTGATCACATAAAAGCATGGGCAAATGGTGGTGAGACAGTACTTGAAAATTTACAAACCCTCTGTTCTAAATGCAATATTGGTAAAAGTGATTTGGAATAGGAGATAGGAAATTCGGTATGAAATTATTTCAGGATAAACGTTTTAATATCACACTGCTGTTTCTCTTTGTGATTTTATTGGTTTGTTTTTACCTCTCGGGCTTTAAAATTGGTGTTTCTCAATATGATATTAATTTAACTATAATAACCGCGCTGTTTATGCTTCTCACAACAATCATTGCTGTTTCTCTTCCTCTATATTCGGCTACTAAGGTTGATCAAGAAAGAAAAGAAAAAGAGACTGAAAACACCTATATCTCTATTGCTCGCTATGTAGGAGAGGAGCTTGTTGATAATATAATAAGAATCGAAGATTTACTACAAAACAACAAGGATACATTCAAGCAAATTAATGACAAGTCTCAAAATTCGTCAGAGCTAAGTAGAATTAAGAATAGCGTTTCTATTTGGCGATTAACATCGGAAGAATTGTTTATTTGTCTTGATGATGTACGCCATAGAGATCTTATTATTTCTGGAATGCTGACTAAGATACCAAACGATAATATGGCTTCGGCTATTAAAGATGCCTATTCGAAAATGAGCAATTTAAGACATCGATTAAGAAGGATGGTAGCTTTCTTTTCGGGGCTAAACCAAGAACATCCAAATAATCCAAAAGAACTTATTGATCATATGCAAAAAACAAAAGCCCCGAAATCGATAAAATCAGTTGAGGAGGAAATTGATATTTTCTTAAAACAGGCAAGAAAAGCTGTAGAAGAAATTAACAAGGTCATTAAGTCATATGGGCAAGAACTTAAGATAATCACTTATTCGCCAGAAAAGGAAAAATCCAAGGATGTGATAGGAAAGTGAGCTTAGAGGATATCATAAAAGGGGATAAAAATAGGTGGAAAGTTCAAATAAAACTAACGAAGAAATGGAAGTAAACAAATCAAAAACTCATATCCTAATACTGCTAAAAGAAATAGTAGATAATTTTGAATTTAAAGGGCGATTGCCACAAAAGTTTCAGGGTGATGAATCAAAAATTAAAACAATCGCTGATTCATTTGGGAAAAAGATTATAACGGCAACTGTGGTAAGTGAAATAATCCGCGATTTGGCTTTTAAGGAGGTATTAGAAAAGGTTAAGTATGATGACTCAAAGTATAAGGGCAAAATAACACTTAACGAAATAACAGAAGTCGACACTACCGAAATTACTAATAAAGTAAACAGTATATTAACGTCAATACCTATTGAATACCATTTTCTTCTTCGTTTACCTAAATGTGATAAGGTATTGTCTTCTATTGCGTTTGCCCATAATATTGAAGTTTTATCGGTAAATAGTGAATTGATGAAACCTTATTCTGAAAAGAATCAAGCAAAAGATTTATTAAGCTCTTATTTAAATTTTCAGTCTGGAGGAAGTCAGATACAAGAAAATGATTTATTGCTTCGAGTTACTGGAAAAGGATATATAAGTGAATACGGAACTATTCAAGTTAATACAATTGATCCTTTATATATATTCAAGGTTATATTAGGAATATATACTGCATTAAATATTTTAAAACCACAAGATGATGCAACATATGCTAGGTTTACTTCTGAGTATACTTACGGTGTTTTTCTCTCGACTGGTGCGCATGTTCGTGTTCTAAATGAATCAACTGAGGATAACCAATACATTTCAAGAAAACAATTTGATCTTACAAAATTTGAACTAACTAAAATTGATAAAATTCTCCAAAATAAAAATACCCCTTTTGATAATGCAAATAAAGTACTCTCTAATTTATTTTCAAAAATATTATTTAAGGATAAAACAAACAAAAGTATAGTTAGACAACAAAGAGCAATAAAAAACGGAGCATATTGGTATTATGAAAGTCTGAAAACTACCCAAGACCATGTTAAAGCAATATATATGACTACGGCTTTTGATTCCTTATTGGCAGTAAGTAGTCAAGAAGAAGTTAAGAAGGAATACAAAGCCGATTTAATTGCTTCAGTTGTAGCTAAAGACAGTTTAGAAGGTCTTAGAATTCGTAATGCAGTCATTGAACTGTATTCATTACGTAATGAAATTGTCCATGGAGGCAGGGAAATATCAAGTTTAGAACAATACGGAGAATTAATAGAGAATCCAAATCAGCTCAATATTTATTATTGTCTAACAATTTTGGGGAGTTTCTTAATGAATCGCATTTATTTTGTTAATGGCGGTTTATCTGTTCTAAATAAAGAAAATGGTAAAGAAAGCAGATAGTTTGTTCTATGACCTTCTTTCTATGGATTTACAGAGTGTGGCTTCAGGAGGAGAAAAGAGCAAAAACCATGTTCTCAATCCAAATTGAAACCCGGTGCTTTTTGAAGTTAATAGGCTATTCATTTTGTTCTGTTTGTAAAGCTTTAGACTTGAATTATTTTCTATAAAGGGAAAGTGGGTTATTATTGATCTAATGAAATTAAACGAAAGGTTAGATATGAAGACAAGAATTTTAGATGGTGCAAATATGGATATTGATCTTACTTCAGGTGATCAAACTTCTTGGAAGCAGACTAAATGTCCATGGAATGAAGAAGAAAGGACTAATACTCATAAATGTGCAGTAAAAAATATTTCGATATGCAAGTACTTTTGTGGTATCCAATATTTAGATAATGTAATGTGTTGCTATCCAAATAAAAATACTTTGGTTGATAACAAACAAAATAAATAATTACCTTATCATCCTCCAAACTTCCCCAGTAATCCCTAATTTTCTCACTTCCTCAACTGTCGTAATCTGAACGTCAAAGGTTGGTTCTTCTTCGTTTTCTTTCAGGGTATATAAAGCTTTTCTAATATATCCAGCCACATAAACCCTAACTCTTTTGTTGGGACAAATAATTAAAAAAACCGGCGTAGGTTCTTCCGAATATTCCCAGTTAAAACTCTCAAAGAACTTTAAATATCTTTTAAGGCGTTGCCTTAAATAGGGTAAAGGAATATCTGATAATATTTCCAAGAAATAATGCTTTTTATGGCCATGTTTCTTTCTTAAAATGTAAGCATGGGGTTTTAACTCCCTAACCAGTTCTTCAAATGGCAAATCAGATTCCTCATATTTACCAAAAGCTGCATAGTCACTCGATAGACACATTTCATATTTGACTTTTTTAACCTTGTCTGGCGGTTTTTGTATTTTCTCTTTAAAACCGCCAGAAGTCTCTTCCTTTTCCGATACCTTAGAATTATTAGCGCTTTCTGATATCTCCAAAAGCTCAAGATAAATATCCCCCAGCAGTATAGACCTTTCAATAAACGTTTCTGTCCTTATCCTCTCGTAATAAAACTTCTTTAAAGCTTCCGGTTCAATCTTGGTAGTTTTTAAAAACCTAATCCCATTTAAGCTTAAGTAGTAAATAGCCGGCTTAGTATTTTCTCCGAATGTATTTGAGTATATTCTTTCTACGTATTCTTTTTTTCTTAGATCGTTTAGCCAAACATTAATAGTCTTTTTATTCTTGTGCTTTAAGAGTGTCTGTATTTGGATTCTATTTAAAAACCTAAATCTGTATATGAGTATTAGTATCTCTTGTTGTTTCTTTGTTATAGGTGATAGTTCTAACATAATTATTAACCTCGCAATTTACCTAGCCTTAACCAAGCCCAACCTACACCTTCTTATGGTAAGGTACAGGATAAACAATCAATCAATTTTAAGATCAAAATACCTTAATTTATACCATCGCTTGCGGTGGTAAAATATTATAGGCAAAACATAACAGAATTAGCGAGCAATTACAATATTTTCAAGTTGCCAAAATCTAAAAAGCTGAGCTAAAAAAATAAAATCACCGGTCGGCTTTTGCTCTTTCCCCGAAAAAGTAAAAGCCGACATTAAAAGGTAGTGCTTTTCCAAAAAATCTTAAGCCCTTAAATCCCTAAAGAAAAAAACTTTTGCAATCAACGCATTTTAAAAAACAAAAATTTTCTAGAAAAGCGCCGCCACTTTGGCGGCGGAAAGTGGCGGCGCTTGTTTTCCCCAATGTATTAATTTACCCACTTCTTAAGAGAATTAATCAGGGTTTTTCTCAAAAATCGTTCGAGCTTCTTCCAAAACGCCCCACCATTTTTCCACCGCAGCGGAAAATGCCCTGAGTTTGTTGCAGGGCTAAGTAAAAGATTGGCTTTAAAAGGCCATTTTTTGATTCCAAAATATTGCATCTGTGTCTATATGTCAATATAATAGCTACTAATAAATTCGAGGTGCTAAATTTTCCACCTTAGATGACGTCGATGACGTTTTTTCAACGATCGTTGAAAAAACGTCATCTAAGATATTGATGGAAATTGATCAAAGTTTTATGATAAAATGATTTCATGGAATTTAAAGATTTACTCCAATTTATTGGCGAGGAAAGACAAAGCTTAAGAGAGCGATTTCCTATACCTGATCCGGAGAAAGAAGTATTGGCTCATCTTGCTAAAGCTTATGAGGAAATGGGAGAGCTTTCGGAAGATATTCTCTCATATTGCTCGCTGCAACGTCAGGATAAATTGGATGCTTATAGTAAAGAAAGCTTGGGAGCGGAGGTTTCCGACGCCTTAATAACCATTCTTCTAATTGCCGATATTATGGAAGTTGATGTGGAAAAAGCCTTGGAATGGAAAATAGAGAAAGTAAAATCTAGGAGAAATTAAAATGGAATTCAAAGATCTATCTAAAAAAGCCATCGAAATAAAGGATGCGTACGGTAATCTTAACAAAGCTAAGGGTGAAAAAGCATGGGGTGTTTCGGCATATGCTCAGGGTTTTGCTGTCGACGTCGGGGATCTTTTAAGGCTTATGATGGCTAGAGACGGTCTTAGAACAATAGAAAATATTGACGAAAAAATTGCTCATGAGCTGGCTGATTGTTTGTGGTCTGTTATTGTGATTGCTGGCGAACTTAATATCGATTTAGAAGAAGAATTTCTAAAAACAATGGGAGAAATCAAGGAAAGAATAGAAAGGGAAAAGTAATTAAAAAAGTGATTTATCCAGTGGAAATAGAGGAAATTAATGCAAGAAATTGAAGTTAAATTTTTAAGTATAGACCCGGAAGTGATGGAGGAAAAACTTCTAAAGCTTGGGGCAAAAAAGATCTTTGACCAGGTATATAGGATAAAGGTTTTTGATTATCCTGGGTTTAAGCTGGATAAAGAAAACGCTTGGCTTCGGCTTAGAGACGAAGGGGATAAAATCACTCTTACGTTTAAGCACAGAATTGTGGGAAAAAAACAAAAAAGACATGAAAATGACGAAGGGATGGAAGAGTACGAGATCATAATAGATAGCTACGAAAAGGCCGAAAAAATTGTCCTTAAGCTTGGATTAATCCAGAAATTTTATGAGGAAAAAAGACGGATTAGATATATGTTTGGAGACATCGAATTTGATATCGATTTTTATCCCGGACTTGAACCTTATTTAGAGATAGAAGCTCCTACTTGGGAAAGAATTGATGAAGCAATTAAGTTAATTGGGTTAAACGAGAAAGACAAAAAAATCTGCTCAACCACTCAAATATTTAAACTAAAAGGCATCGATATGCTAGACTATGAGGCTTTTACATTTAGAGGTTTGGTAAAAAGGAAAGATAAATGAAAATTCGTAAAGCGACAATTGAAGATTTTGAAGGGGTTAAAAGACTATTTGTGTTGTTATTTGTTCAACACAGTGAATATAATTATGGTTTAGAAACTGATTGGCCAGGTGAATCTAAAGGTGAAGAATGCATAAAGAACTTTTTAACTAATCCGAAGCATTATACTTTAGTTTGTGAAGAGGATAATCAAATAGTTGGTTACTTAACTGGAAGTTTGGAAGAGAGTCCAGATTATTTAAGGAGTTTGCGAATTGCAGAAATTAATACTACTTTTATTGATGAGCGCTTTAGAAATAAGAAAATTGGATCAGAGCTGACTAATAGATTTACAATTTGGGCTAAAGAAAACGGTGCAAATACCTTGATAGTAGATGTTTTGTCCGAAAATAGCCGGGGTATTAATTTCTATAAATTAAATGGTTTTAACGATTATCGGGTTATTATAAAAAAGGATTTAAAATGAAAATATCAATAAGTGACCAGGTTTTAAAAAGGTATCCGGAAGCATCTTTGGGAGTGGTTATTATAAAAGGCGCAGACAATAGCGGTTCTAACCAGGAAATCCAAAACCTCATAAAAGAAGCTGAGGCTCAGGTTTCAAAACAGTTTGAAAACCTAACCATTCCCGACCACCCATCTTTAAAAGCCTGGCGTCGGGTTTATAAGGACATGGGAGCTGAGTCCAGAAGGTGTTCGGCCGAGGCCATGGTGAGGCGCATTTTAAAAGGCGATCACGTTTCCAGTATTAATAAGTTAGTCGATTTATATAACTATATTTCCTTAAAATACGTTTTACCGGTTGGCGGTGAGGATTTGGATAAAGTGAGTGGCGATGTAAGTCTCACCGAAGCCGATGGTACGGAGCGGTTTGTACCGCTTTTTGGTACGGAAAACGAACCGCCAAAATCAGGCGAAATTATTTATGTAGACGAAAGCAAAGAAGTATTATGTCGCCGCTGGAATTGGCGCGAGGCTGATAAAACAAAGCTTACCGAAGAAACAATAAACGCTATGTTGGTGGTAGAAGGGATAATTGAAGATGATAAGGAAAAGGTTAAGGAAGGCACTAAAGAACTAGCATTTTTAGTAGAAAAGTATTGTGGGGGAGAGGTAGAGACTTATTTTTTAGACAGCCATAAAAACGAAATAATTTTTTAACATAATTTTCAGAAAAGGAAAAGGCGAACTTTTCATAAAGTTCGCCTTTCTTGGCACTCTGCGTTGGGTTGTTGCCCTATGTCAGGGTACCGTGCCAATCCTTGCGATCAGCTTCCTAAAAAGTCAAGTATTTTCGCTTGAGCATGCCTTTTTGAGATGCTATAATTAGGCCAGTTAATCGGCTTTTTTTATGAAAATTCTAGGTATTTCTGGAAGTCCCAGAACTAAAAAGGCGGACGTTATTATTACTAATCTCCTACTTGCCAGATCCATGGAGCTCGATGTAGAAAGAGCTCTTCAAAAGAAAATAGATAAAATTTAAGCAAGAAGTTATTAATTTTCTTCTCTGTCATTCCCGCGAAGGCGGGAATCCAGAAGAGCCAGATTTTCGGATCAAGTTTTGAACGACATATAAACAAGAGGTAAATATGACCGATTTAAAAGGAAAAGTTGTTGTGATAACCGGTGCTAGTGATGGCTTGGGAAAAGCCCTTTCTTTAAGACTTGCCAAAGAGGGGGCAAAGTTAGCGCTAGTCTCTAAAACTAAAGAAAAGCTCGAAAAATCAAAGGCGGAAGTTGATGCTTTAGGAGTCGAAAGTGAGTATTTTGCCTGCGATATTTCCGATGACAAACAAGTCGAAAAAACGGTAAGCGACATCAAAAGTAAATTTGGAACCATTGATATCTTGGTAAATAATGCCGGAGTTTGGTATGAGGGATCGACCGAAAGCCACTCTCCGGAAAAAATAAAAGAGCTTTTTGGAGTAAATTCCATGGGGCCCATCTTTATGGCTCGAGCTGTTTTACCTATTATGAAAGCCAAAAAAGACGGCCAGATTTTAAATGTTGCTTCTTCGGCTGCTAAGGAAAGTGCTTCGGAGTGGGGGGTTTATTCGGCGACAAAATGGGCGCTTCGAAGCTTTAACGATACTTTAAAAGGAGAGCTAGAAGGCACAGGTATTAAGGTAATGGGCTTTTATCCTGGTGGAATGAAAACCAATATGTTTGACGTTTCCGGCTTTCCCAAAGGCGTAACTCCTTGGATGATGGATCCTCAAGATGTAGCCGAGATAATTGTTTTTATGCTAACTAGACCGAAAGATATATTGATGGGAGATGTAGACGCAGTTAAATTTATGGGGTGACGCCTCGAAAAAGGGTTGAACCCTTCCGAGGGTTCAACCCTTTTAAGGAGAAAATATGTTCAATTTCGTAAAACAAAAACCAGAGTTGCCAACTTTTACCCAGAAAGGCCTGGACGGTTTTCAGTTTCCTCTGGAAAATAAAGAATTAGAAGTTTACTATGTGGATTCTCATGAGGGCCACGATAATTTTGTCGTATCTCAAACGATCCTTCATGTTTACTATGTTCTTGAAGGAAAGGGTTATTTTATTATTAATGACAAAAGGTTTGATGTTTCTACCGGTATGGCAGTAGAGATTCCAGTAGGAGCGGAATTTGCCTATACCGGCTCCATGAAAATGCTTCTTATGATCACGCCGCCGTTTTCGCCCGAAGAGGTAGGGGAGACCAGAAGTAATCTAAGGTAAAGATTGCTTGATATTTAATTTTATGATAAAAAGGACTTATAATATTGTTCTTTTACTTTAAGGGGGAGGGTGGCATTATGTTATGTCCGAGGGTTTTAATAGTGTGCTATGGTTCGTGCGGCAATGTTTTTGGCTACACATTGAGGGAGAAAATCCCCGGAATCTCAATTCACTATAGTGAGGATGGCGAGGAGGCGTTGTTTCTTATTCAGCGAAGAGACGTGCAGGCAGCGATTATCGATGCGGCTGTCAGCTTTCAAAAAGAAAAGGGGCTGCTAAAGAATGGTCTCGAATTACTAGAAAGGGTTTATGAAGATGAAGGGTTTCCCGATAGGAATTTGCCCATCTTGACTTTCAGTAGTCGGGGGCCAAAGGACAGCATTCTCGCTGATGCATATGGAGTAATCGTTGGCAGAGACAAGGGAAGCATTAATAATATTGCTGGAATCATGAGGTCTTGCGCCACGGCGCCCGTACAATAATCCATTGCCATTGATTCCCCACAAGAAAAGTTTTATGCAAAAGGCGGCTGACTGTTCTATATTTCTTCCAAACCTAGTTTGAGGAAACAGTCAGCCGTTACCCTTTTTGGGTAAAAATATATATTCAACACCTAGGAAATATGATTGAGTTTCTTTTCGTTTTGTGGTAAATATAGGAACGATATAGTACACGAACAATCTGAGGAGGTAAGAGTCATGGTAAAGTATATCTTGGTAGTAGGAAGCACGCCTTGGGATCGATTGAAACTCGGACAAACACTTATCGATGAGGTCTCGGGTGTCGTCATTCGTTACGCCAGCGATGGCGAAGAAGCAATTCGTCAAATCCGAGGAGGGTTGGATGTCGACGTTATAGTCGCCAATCTATGTATCCCCGAAAACGGCGGCGGTATCACTGATGACCATAGCGGATTTACCTTGGCTTGCGATCTTTACAGCGGTGCCAGGCATTCTGGTAGAGAAAGGCCTCTCGTAATTTTACGTACCAGCAGCGAGATTATTCTTGCCAATCGAGAAAATGCTGTTTCGAATTGGAGCGGTATCGATGCTATTGTCGGCAAAGACGAACAAGGCGACGGCGAAGTTACCGACATCATCAAGAAATACCTGCATAGTGGAGAGCGGCTGCTAGCTAAAGTCTAGCGATCATCATTTCTCTGACTGCAATAAAAGACGACCCTTATTGGCTCGTCTTTTTTCCTTTAATTCTTGTAAACTTTTTGGTAATATAGAGGAAAATATTATTATTCTTCGAGCGAAGTCGAGAAGTGCATTAATGTAGTTCTCCACCCTCTCTTAAGGCGAATAGTGAAAGGAAAAATCATGAAAATTACATTACTTGGCACAGGGTCGTTTATTGCTGATTTAAAACATGGCGGACCGGGGTATTTGTTGGAAATAAATGACAAGAAGATTTTAATTGATGCTGGAAGTGGCGTTCAGCAAAAACTATTACAACTAGATGTTAATCCTGATGACTTAGATGCTATTTATATAACTCACCAACATGCTGATCACGCAACAGATTTATTCGCAATTATTTTTAGACGATTTATAAATTATCTTTCAGATAAAAAAGAACCTAAGAAGGAACTATTTGTATATGGGCCAAGAGATACTCAAAAACTAATTGATGATTTGGGCAAGGTTTTTAAGCTGGAGTCTATGTCAGGGTGGAAATGGGTTCAAGGCATAGATCTAGACGGTGAAAAAGATTTTGATGATTTTACGGTTGAGGCTTTTCAAGTAGAGCATTTAAATGTTGTGTCAAATATTTATCGTTTTGAAGCAGAGGGTAAGGCGATAGTATTTTCGGGTGATACACCAAAAAATAAAGGAATTGAGGACGCTACGAAAAATGTTGATATTGCGATTATGGATGCCTCGAACTCTAAAGATTCCGTGCCGGACAAAGTGCACACTAACACATTCGAAATAGCAGAAATTTGCCAAAATTCTTGCGTGAAAAAAATTGTCTTAAGTCATTTTCGTTCTATTAATTATGACAAAGATTTAGTAGCTGAAGTTAAGGAGGGCTTTGATGGCGAAGTGATTTTAGGTGAGGACATGATGGAGATCGAGTTATAGCAAATGATTTTATAGGTCTTTTAATAGGAGGAAAATTGAGAGCAAAAATTGTTGCAAAAGCAGATGATTATTTTAGAAACAACATTCCCGTAAGTCGTATTGACGATAGTTATTTAAGGCATGTAGAACTGGTGAGAAAATATTCAGTTGAACTAGCTAATCAATATGGTGGAGATCCGTTTGTGGCAGAAATTGCAGCATTACTTCATGACATTGGGGCGGATGCCGGACCGGTTCATGCCGAAGAAAGCGCAAAGACTGCAAAGGACCTCCTCGAGCAATGGGGAATAGAAAATAGTGTTAAGGACAAAATCCTATCTGCAATTATTCATCATTCCATGGTTCAAGAAGGCGAATATTTTGTCGAAGAAGTGCCAATTGAAGATGTGGTGGTTAGAGACGCTGACGGTATTGCATTTTTAGAAGACACCTATATATTTTTCATGGCAAAACAACTAAAAAAGATGCCTATAGACGAGGCTAAAGAAGTTAGTTTACGGAAAATAAAAGGCATGTTTAATAAGGTTAAAACCGAAAAGGGAATTGAGATAGCGAAAAGATATTATCCTCAAGCCGAAAATTATATTAATAACTACCATGCCGATGTATGAGGAGGCGTTAAGAAAGTTGGAGGAGTTAAAATAATATGCCTTATATTTTTGTTTTAGGCTCAAGCATTAGTTACGGATGTTGGGACGCAAAAGGAGGTTGGGCAAATCGCTTACGATCTTATATTGACGAGAAAAACTTTGATGATAAACTTATCGAAAAGGCATCCTATTGGTATGTATATAATCTCAGTAATTCCGGCGATACTAGTGAGGGCATCAAAAAAAGGTTTGAAGCAGAGGTGTCTAGTCGGATGAGAATGCCTTTTGAAGACATGAACGTAGATGATTTTCCGCCGAAGAAAAAAATAGTTGCAATTTTCTCGGTAGGTCTTAATGACTCGGCTTTTTCTAAGAAAGCTGATGATAATAAGACAGGGTTTAATGACTTTAAATCAAATATAAAACAGCTAGTTGATAAGTCAAAGGATCGTTTTCATGAAATTGTTTTTGTTGGACCAACACCCGTTTTAGAGGAAAAAGTTAGCCCATTTTGGCTCAATGAGGATCTTTACTACAAAAATAAAGAAATAGAAAAGTATAACGACGCTTTAAAGGAGATTTGTCAGGAAAGAGGAACACGCTTCATAAATGTTTACCCAACTTTTATGGAAAGAAATCTCGAGGAATTAATTCATTGGGACGGTCTTCATCCGAATGCTGCCGGTCATAAATTTATTTATAATATTGTAAGAGATTATCTGATAGAGAATGAAATTGTGACTTTTTAATTTAATGAACCTTGGGAAATTTCCCTAAAAGGGTCGAACCCTCGGAAGGGAACGACCCTAAGACTAAGAAATATCAGGATTCCGGCCTGCGCGGGAATGACGGAAAAGAAAGGTAAAGAAGAATTAGCGTTATGAATCCGAGAGAAAAAGAGTATGAGTTTTGTCCAACCTGCAAGGCAGAACTTGCAAGGAAAACAATTGATGACATAAGTCGTCTTGTTTGCCCCAATTGTTCTTTTATTTTTTGGAACAACCCAAAGCCGGTTGCTAGTATGCTATTAGAGAATGAGGGAAAAGTTTTGCTAATTAAGAGATCAAACGAACCCTTAAAAGATTACTGGTGCTTGCCCGGTGGCTACGTAAATTATGGCGAAGAGCCAACTGATGCCGCTATCAGAGAGGCAAAAGAAGAAACTGATCTCGATGTCAAAATCGAGGGACTTGCTGGAGTTTATATGATTGATAATGATCCAAGAGGCATAAATATTGATATAATATATTTAGGGAAGATATTGGGTGGTAATCTTAAGCTTAATGAAGAAGCTTCTGAAGCGAATTATTTTGATCCGGATAATCTGCCAAACTTAATCGCTTACAGGCATAGAGAAGCGATAGAGGATGGATTCCCGCCTTCGCGGGAATGACGGAGGAGAGGGCAGGAATGGCAAGAGAGAATAAATGAAGCAGATTATTGTCGATGAAAATAATATAACTATAATATTAGCTAGTATAAGAAATGTGGTAAAGTCAGTCTATCACTAACTTATATATGGGAGATATTATGACGCTAATTGATGCTTTAGATTCAAATGGAAATCCGATTGGGATCGCAAAAACTAAACAAGAAATACATAAAGAAGGTTTATGGCATAAGGCTGCTCATGTCTGGATCTATAACTCAAAGGAACAAATACTTTTGCAGCTAAGGTCAAAATGCAAAGACAGCCATCCAGGGCTTTTCGATATTTCGGCAGCGGGACACGTCGATTCAGGAGAAAGCACAGAAACATCAGCTATCAGAGAGATAAAAGAAGAAATCGGATTAAATGTAAACAAAGATGACTTAAAATTAATTGGAATTCGAAAAGTATCAAAATATCATAAAGAAATCGATTGGCAAAATAACGAAATTGACTATGTCTATTTGCTAAAGTTTGAGGGTAAAATAGAGGAATTAACATTTCCAGATCGAGAAGTTGAAGCACTAAAATGGATACCGATTGAAGAGCTAATAAAGGAGTTAAAAGACCCAAAATCTTTAAAAAAATATGTTGACCATGGCGACTATTATTATTTTGTAATAGAGCAGGTGCGGGCAGCTCTGGAAAATTGAATTAGCATTGATTTAATCCCAAAATTACGTTATTATCAGGTACTGAAAGATTAGTTCTGTCATTGCGAAGGAGCTAGGCGACTGAAGCAATCTCATCCATAAGCAGACAAGATTGCCGCGCCCTGCAGGCTCGCAATGACGTAAACAGAGGAGCTCTTGTTGCTAAATCCAATAATTGAAAGTGTGCTCGAAAAAGTAAAAAAGCAGCTCTCTACTTCTATGCCAAGCCACGACTGGGAGCATACCAAAAGAGTTTTGAAGCTCGCTATTCATATCGGCGAAAAAGAAGGGGCTGATGTTGAGATTTTGAAATTGGCGTCTCTTTTACACGACATTGGGCGGGAAGAGCAACGGAAATCTGGTGGCGAGGTTTGCCATGCGGAGGCGGGAGCAAAAATGGCTAGTAGAATCCTAAAAGGTCTGGATTTAGAGCCTGAAAAAGTAGAAGAGGTTGTGCACTGCATCGAGGTTCACAGGTCTAAAAGCGATAGGCAAAGAAGGTCTCTTGAGGCCAAGGTTTTATATGACGCGGATAAGCTTGATGGCATCGGGGCGGTGGGAATTGGAAGAGCTTTTGTATTTGCTGGAGAAATTGGCGCCCGGCTTTATGATAAGGATTTTGATATTGGCGAAGTCGATCCCGAATCGGATGTCAAGACGGCCTATAGTCAATTCTTGTTGTCCTCTAAATATGTAAGGGATTGGATTCTGACCGAAGAAGGCCGTCGGATTGCTGAAGACAGGCATCATTTTATGGTAGATTTTTTCGAGAGGTTTAATCATGAGGTAGAGGGGGAGTTGTAGTATGCAGGAACAAAAAGTTACCATTACAAACAAATACGGAGAGAAGCTGGTCGGGCTTAAAACTATTCCGAATGAAGTAAAAGATAAATACCCGACTGTCGTTTTAGTTCACGGGTTTAATATCGACAAGCGCGAAGGCGGCTTGTTTGACAGGGCTGCAAATTATCTAGCTGATAAGGGCTTTTTAGTTTATCGGTTTGATTTTTCAGGATGTGGTGAAAGCGACGGTGATTTTAGCGACACCACGCTTACTAAAATGGCTGAAGAGCTAGGGTCAATTCTTCAATTTGTTAAATTAGACAAAGATATCGATGGTAATAGAATCGGTATCTGGGCACAATCTTACGGCGTTTGCGTGGCTTTGGCTTTAAAGCCCGATGTTACCGCTATGGTTCTTGCAAGCTCGAATGCTCATCCGAAAAACTTGGCTGAGCGAATGCACGTTTTTGACCCTGATGGAATTTCGTATAAAAAAAGAAGTAGCGGGTCCATTACTTTTCTTAAATCAGGTTATTGGGATGATCTTGACAAATACGATCTTGTTAAAAATGTTTCTGAAATTAACGCGCCGATTCTTTTAATTCATGGGACCAAAGATGATAAGCTTGCAGTCTCTGAAACCGAAGAATTATATGAAAGCGCAAATGATCCTAAAAGGAAAGTGATTCTGAAAATGGAGCACGGTTGGAAGCCAAAAGAGAAAGAAGTTTATAAATTGGCAACTGATTGGTTTAACAAATATTTGGATTGATAAATTGTTCGGGTTCTAATCTTTTATAGGCTTTAGTTTCAGTTTCTTAGATTCTTATACCTTCTAAATAGCCTGTTTTGACGCGATCGCGTCAAAACAGGCTATTTAGAAATGTTTAAAATTTTAATGAGTAAAGTTAAAGAGGAGTTTGTATTTGCTTTTTTTTCTGCTAAAATTCCTTTATGTGGATTGTGCTTACTTTAATTTCGGCTTTTCTATTTGCGGTTTTAAATATTTTGGATAAGTTTGGACTAGAAAGATGGGTAAAACATCCCATGGTTCAAGCTCTATTTTTTGGCTTTTTGGGTCTTATAACCGCCGGCTTTATTTTTATCTTTAAGGACACTTCTTCTATAAGTTTGGGGAGGGCATTACTTGCGATTTTTGTTGGTGTTTTTGCTTTTCTATCAGGATATCTTTATTTAAAAGCGGCTATGGTCGAAGAAATCTCTAGGGTGGTTCCAGTTCTTCGTTTGGATTCTTTCATGGTCCTAGTTTTGTCATCTATCTTTCTAAACGAAATTTTTACATCCAGAAGATATGTTGGAATCTTTTTTTTAATTATCGGGCCATTTATTATTTATTCAGAAAATTTAAGAAAAATTAGATTAACAAAAGGGTTTTGGTTAACCTTTTTTTCGGTGGTTGCAGTTGGTTTTCAATATGTCTTAAACAAATATCTATTAAGGTTTGCTGATTTTTGGACCGTTTTTGCTTACAATCGTATAGGTGTTTTTTTAGTAATCATCCCGTTATTACTTATCTATAAAAAAGATATTAAATCAAACTTTAAAGAAACGGGAAAAGCCTTGACTCCATTTCTTATTTTTTCTCAAACCCTTGCCATAGGTGCTGTCTTTTTGCATACCTCGGCCATATCTAAGGGCTATGTGAGTCTAGTAAGTGTTCTATCATCTGCCCAATTGTTATTTGTAATTGGAATAACCACAGTTTTGAGCATTTTCTTTCCAAAAATTCTAAAAGAAAATACAAGTAAAAAAATAGTTTTAAAGAAAACGACTGCCGCTGTTTTGATGCTCGTTGGTGTTTATCTCATAAGCTAATTATTTTTCTTTGACCAAATGGTCATTTTGTGCTAATATAAAGGGCTTCGGAAACGGAATTTTTAAGATATTGAACGCAACTTAGAAAAAAAGGGAGGAATTCGCATGTTCGGTCATGTCTTTAGTTTTCCTCTTGAGACTTATCTATTAGTCGCTGGCTGTTTTTATCTGATAGCAAAAACGAGCTTTTAAAGAACAAGAGAGGAGGGGGGGTAACTTGCCTGATTACGTGTACCCATTGTATAAAGTACCTACTAAATTGCCTGGATGGGATCAAGAACATTTTGAAGCTGTTGCTAAGCAGATAAAGCCTAGTCTAAGCTGCTGTTTTTGCAAAAGGCTGCTAGTTATCTGGGACAGCATCGATGGCAAAAGAGAGATCATCGGCATTGTTAGAGAGTCGAGGAATAGCTATCCTTGGGAATCGTTTAACAATCAAAGGCTGTTGGTTGATGCTTTCCTTTATAAGGCGAAAGAGAGGGGGCTAATCGAATTTAGATAAAAGTTTTAGTTACAAAGGGGATAGACAAAAGGTCTTGCATGAATATTGGCAAGACCTTTGCTTTTGGCAAGAGAACCTCGGTATTTAATTACTAGGCGCTTATAAAGTAAAGATATGATATCGGAGGTGGCTATCATTGCAAGGGATAATACATAGTTATCCGTTAGATTGTGTCTTTTTACGGATTGGCTGTAAGGAAGATGATTTTGATGAAAGGGTTCTAGTAGTTTCGTGCGAGGGCCAACAGTTATTAATCCTTATTGACGCAGGATCGAAAATTTGGAGGATGTGCGATGGGTCTCGCAATTTAGAGCTGATTCTTAAGAGTCTGACAGAGGATTTCACGGAAGCGCCGATCAACTTCAGATATCTTGTAGATGGCTTTCTTAAGGATTTGGTAGAAAGGGGATTAATGATTTCCGCATAATATTCTTAAAAGAACAGCAATACGTCTTACCGGTTATGGTGTTTTTTTGCCGCGCCGGTAAGACTTTTTATTTATATTTTTCGATTTCTTCTCTAAATGAGTTGCCTCGATCTTGGTAGTTTTTAAATATGCCAAAGCTAGGAGAGGCGGGCGAGAGAAGACAAATTTTGCCAGGATCGGTATTTTTAAAAGCGATATCAATAGCGTCGGTCATATTTTCAACAAAAAAGCCTTTAATAGATGGGTTAGTTCTCGATATGGTATCCCATATGTTCTTTCCTGAATCCGGAAATAAAATAAGGTTTTTAATATTTCTTTTGGTAAATTCCGGGCCAAGAATGCTAAAATCAATTCCCCTATTATGACCGCCCATAATTAAGGTTTCAACATTCTCCCCTAGCGTCTGAAGTGCCGCGATAGTAGCCTGGGGGATGGTGGAAATTGAGTCGTCATAAAAAGTAATACCATGATAAGTGCCTATTCCTTCTATTCTGTGAGGCAAAGCTATAAATTCTTCCAGGCTTTTTGCGATGGTTTCATTATTTACGCCAAGGATTTTAGAAGCGATTATGGCGGCCATGGCATTTTGGAGATTAAATTCTCCTTTAAGAGCCACATGATCGGTTGTAGTGATTGCTTCTTCCTCTCCGCCAATTTTATAGATAAGGGCGTTGTTTTTTACAAAACAGCCAAAATTAGTTAAGTTTTCGTTTAAACTAAAAGTGTAGACTCTAGAGCTTATGCGTTCTGGAAGGATATCAGTAAAAAGATTATTTATGATTAAATAATCATTTGAATCTTGATGTAAAAAGATATTCTTCTTGGCGCTTATATAGTTTTCGAAGCTGCCATGATAATCTAAGTGATCTTCGTAAGCATTTAGAAAAATAGAGATATGAGGGCTAAATCTTAGCTCATCAAGCTGATAGCTGGACATCTCGAAGACAAAGAAAGGAGACTTGGTCATTGCGAGCCCGTTAGGTTGCGGCAATTCTGTTTGTGTTTCTGGCGAGATTGCTTCGTCAGAAGAATTACCCGCACTGACGGTTCCCAAAGCCTCTAATGGCGGTACGCCGATGTTGCCAACTAGAATGGCATCTATATCGGCATTTTTTAACATGTTATATATCAAGGTTGTAGTAGTACTTTTCCCCTTGGTGCCAGTAATTCCTATAATCTGATTTTGCTCTACGTTTTCGAAAAATATTTTTGTTTGAGAGGTGATGATTTTACCCAGTTCTTTAGCTCTTCTAATTTCTGGCGAGCAGGGTGGAATCCCGGGGGTTTTAACAATAACGTCATATTTATCTAATGCCTCGAGGTAAGCGTCGCCAAAGTGATGTTTTGTTAAATTATCATCTTTTAGGATTTCTTTTACTTCGGTGGGCAGATTTGAAAACTCAGCCTTGTCGGCAATACCAATTATCTTTCTTGGAAATTCTTTTCGTAACATTTTAAGAGAGCTTTGGCCTTCCGATCCAAACCCAAGTATAAGAATGTCTTTATCCAGGTGTTTTTCAAACATTTTTTCTAATCTCCCTTTTTATGACTTTAGCAAATTTATGGGGAAGCAGATTATTTATATTCCATGATTTAAGGAGTTTGTGAGCGGTTTTTTCGAGGTTTGGATTTTTGGGCAAAACTTCTTTTTCAAAAAAATCTAGTAATAGTGGCAACTTAGACTTTTTTTCTTTTAGATATGATAAATATAAAGCAGCCGTTGTCTCTTCTTTAGTGCCGACGCAGTCAAAGGGTTTATGCTCGGTTTGGCCAAGAAGGGATTTTAAGATGGGAAGAAGGTCTTTGTTCTCAAAAAGATTGTAGGAGAAAATTTTTACGATTTTTTCGGTCGAGACGAATGGATAAATCATCGTAAAAGCAAATAGGCACTTAGCACATTTGCCGCACCAGATGTTGTCTTTTTGGCCGACGTTGCAGCTTTTAAAAATTGGGTAAAAAATGGTGTAGTTAGAGAAAAGTTTGGCAATCTGGATTTCATGAAGAGGACGCAAAATGCTAAAAAAGAAAACATCTTGTGCTAAGTATTTCCTTCGGTATCTATCGAAATTTTTCTCGAACTCAAAGCTCTTGGAGTATTGATGGTTTATCTTTTGGTCTAAATAAATAACGGTTTCTTCATCGGCGCTCGATTCGTTGGAGAGGGCAATGTATTTGTAGCCAAACAGAGCGGCAGCCAGGGTGGAAGCAAAAGCCAAGTAAAGGGAGAATGGCGTATGGCCGTTTAGAAAGCCGCCGTTATTTAGATCGAATAACTTTTTATCCAGGCTTCGTTCGATAACAATTGGATTTTTGTAGCCCGCGGTTTCGGAAGTCTCGAGGGCTGATCTTGCAGGCTTTGGTGCTAAAGTATTGGTGTTTAAGATAAGGGCATTTAAGTCAAATTTATCTTTTAAGATATTTAAAGTAACTACGGAATCTTTACCGCCTCCGACCGGAACGATTACTCTATTTCGAGGTTTTAGGGCCCGAGCATTATATTTTTTGGCTTTGGGATTTGGTTCATTTTTAACCTTTAGGAAATTAGGCTTGGTAAAATCGATTTTGTTTATATAAAAAAACTCGCCCATGCCTTTTAGGATTTCTCTTTGCCACCAGTTCATCTGACCAATGGTCAGTTGGCCCGTTTTTATAACTATTTCCGGAGAGCAAGTAGTTTTCCAGTAAGTTGGGATTTCGGCAAGACCCAGGTTAAAAATAAAATTTTCGAGACTATCTTTATCAAGGTTTTTTTGAGGAACGTTTTTAAAAATAACAGTCGGTGAAAAACTGATGTCAGGCTTAATGGAAAACTTGTATGTAATAACTAAATCATTATTCTTAATCTTCCAATCGAATCTATCATAGCTAAAAACCGGATATTTATTCCGGAGCTCTTTTAGCGGTTTAGTTTGGGATTTTGTTTTCATAAAGCGAATCTTATCTTCTACCATTTTACCATTCTTTCCCTTACTTTTAAATAGAAACGATATATAAATTGCGAGAAGATATCTAAGTGTAGTTTAAAGTGATGATTTCTACAAATTGTAAGATGTTTTTTGGGGTTGGTAATAATGAGATTGACTAGACTTGTTATTTATAATAAAATAAGAATCACAAAAAAATAATATTGGTATCAAGAACGCAGCGAGGGACTAGCCCTAAGACCTGCTAGCAACCTATCCCGAGTTTATCGAGGGAAAAGGTGCTAACTCTAGCCAAATATGCTTTATCCAATGGATGGGTGTATAAGGAAAGATGCAGAAAATAAAAGTCTAATCTTTCCTTATATGAGGAATTTTTTTGTATAAGTAGGGTCATCCCGAACTTGCCTGCCCGTCCGAAGCAAAGCGAAGGAGGGTTTCGGGATCTCGGTCCAAATGTGAGAGAGATTTTGAATCCCTCCCAAGGCGGGCAAGCAAGTTCAGAATTACGAAAAGTGAAAGGAAAATATGATTTATAACCCTAAAACTTATGCGGTAGAAAGTGTAACTTCGGGTCATCCGGATAAAATCTGCGATCAGATTTCTGATGCTGTTTTGGACGAGTGCTTAAAGCAGGATCCAAGGTGTCGTGCCGCCATAGAAGCTTTCGGCAGCCACGGATTATTAATGATTGGCGGAGAACTTACAACTTCTGCCGAAGTAGATTATGAGAAAATCGGTCGGGAAGTTTATATGTCAATCGGCTATAAGAATAATCTGGAAGTCATTACTCGAGTAATAAGACAATCTCCGGATATTGCCATGGGGGTTGATACCGGTGGTGCTGGGGATCAGGGAATTATGTATGGTTTTGCGACCGACGAGACTCCAGAATTCTTACCCAAAGCTAATGTTGATGTTCATCGGCTTTCTAAGGGCCTTGAGGATTTGAGAAAAAATAATAATAATTTTTCTTGGCTTGGTCCGGACGGAAAGACTCAGATTACGGTAGAAGACGGCAAAGTAAATTCTGTTTTAGTAAGTACTCAGCATGAAGAAGGTATCGAGCAGCATGAGATTAGAACCTTATTAATCACTCATCTTATAGAACCGGTAATTGGTAATATCGATGGGATTGATATTTTGGTAAATCCAACTGGCAAATTTGTTCAGGGTGGTTTTGACGGAGATGCCGGACTTACCGGCAGAAAGATTATGGTAGATACTTACGGCGGCCTTATTCCTCATGGTGGCGGAGCATTTTCTGGAAAGGATGCTACTAAAGTCGACCGGTCGGCTGCGTATATGTGCCGGTTTGCGGCAAAAAACTTGGTTGCAAACGGGATTGCCAAAAAGGCTCTTATATCCGTGGCTTATGCCATTGGAAAAGCTGAACCCCTAATGGTGGAAGCGGTTAATGAAAAAGGCGAGAGCTTAGCAAAAATAGTAAAAGAAAATTTTGATTTTAGACCTCAAGCAATAATAGAAAGATTGGATCTTTTAAGGCCAATTTATCTAAAAACTGCTGCTTACGGCCACTTTGGGAAAGAGGGTTTGCCTTGGGAAGAAACAGTTGAATGGTTTAATAGTTAAATAATTATACTAAATACCAAAATCTGAAATATCAGTCTCAGCCCAAACTCCAATGTAATGTAAGATATTCAGAGTGTGGTATACTATTAGATAGTAAGTTTTTTTAGACAAATTGAGTTCTTTTATATTAATAACTCTTAAGAGTTAAAATCATAGAAGCTGCAGATGAAATTGGGGGTGTGTTTTATGAGGATTAAGGTTTTGTCTCGGGAGCATTTGGTTTGGGCACTGATTGTTTACGTCGGTGCAACAACCCAGTTATTAGCAATACCTTGGTCGCAAGGCATGTGTCCTTCTTGGCTGGGAATATGGCTAACGGTAGGTATGTTAGTTGCAATAGCGATTGGTATTTTGATCATTATTGCCCAGGAAGGTAATCGTCACAAATATGGCGGTATAAGTAAGCGATTCGTTATTAACAGACCTAGCTTCTTAGCAATAATTCTATTTACGCATACATTTTGGCCTGTTATCTTGATTGCAGTAATTATCGCTTATGTTTTTAGGCGGGCCTGGATGGCTGAACTTGTCGGCTAGACCTATTTCTGAGGCCGTTTGCCGGAGCAACAGTTGTGCTCCGGCAATTTTCATTAAAAGCTTAGTTTTTAATTAAAATTAAGATAAAATGAATTTATGAAAAAAGCGTTTAAAAATTTAATCCAAAAAATTTTAAAAAGAATTGCTATTTTAATTTTTACAAAACAAAAGCCGGAGATTGTTGGCATTACCGGTACTATTGGTAAAACTTCTACTCGCGAAGCCGTTAAACATCTTCTCTCAAAAAAATATAATGTTTATGCGCCTTCAGGAAGTCTAAATACTGAGATAGGCGTGCCACTTGCGGTTATTGGGACTAAATCTCCGGATAATATCTTAAACATATTTAGTTGGCTTAAGATATTTGCTTTAGGGCTTAAAAGGGCTTATGCAGAAGATTATCCAAAGATTCTTATTTTAGAAATGGGAGTTGATCGGCCGCATGATATGGATTGGCTTATCAGTTTCGTAAAGCCCAGAATAAGTGTAGTAACCGCCATCACTCCGGCTAACTTGGGCTTTTTTAATTCCGTTGCCGAGGTCGAAAAAGAGAAACTAAAAATTTTAGAGGCCACCAGAGAACTAGCAATTGTAAATGAGGATTTGGTAAAAATAAAAAAATCTTCTGTTCCGGTGCTTCTTTACGGTAAGAATGGCGAAGTTTCCTTTAAAGATCCAAAAATTTCTGTTAACGGTTCTAGATTTAAAGTAGTGCTTGGTAAGAAATCGGCGGAATTTGATACGAAAACGATTGCCAATTCTTCAATTTATGCTATTTTGGCGGCGGTAGCGGTAGGCTATAAATATGATTTTTCTTTAGAGGAAATGGCTGTTTTCTTTAAGGATTTTCGGCCCTATAATGGACGCATGAATCCTCTTAAAGGCATAAACGATTCTTTTATAATTGATGATTCTTATAACTCTAGTCCGGAAAGTGCGAAAGCGGCCTTAAGGACGGTTCAAGGATTTGTTGGAAGAAAGGTTCTGGTATTAGGAGGCATGAATGAGTTGGGCAAGTTTTCTAAGGATGCCCATCAAGAGATTGGGGCCTTGGTGTGCCATGTGGCGGATATTTTGGTTACTGTCGGCAAAGATGCAAATGACTTCATGGCAGAAGAGGCTCTAAAATCGGGTCTTAAGCCGGAGCGTCTTTTTAAATTTAAAGGCGCAAGAGAGGCTGGTAAATTTTTGGCGGATCAGGTTAAACCGGGCGATATTGTTCTTGTTAAGGGATCTCAAGACGGCATATTTTTAGAAGAAGCAGTGGAGCAAATTTTAAAGGATAAAAAAGATATTAAATATCTTGTAAGACAAAGTGACTTTTGGCACGTAGCTAAAGATAAATTTTTTAGGTATTTAGATGAAAAATCTAAGTAAAGAAGATAAAAAAATCGTTGGGGGAATCATCTTGTTTCTTATCGGTTACCTTATCTTTTTTTGGTCTTTTATCGGGCTTTGGGATGCGACGGCGGTTGCTGGATTCATCATAAAGTTTGGATTATTTGCCGATTTTATTTTTATCTTTTTAGCAGTTCTAAAATACATCTTTGCGGTTATTCCAAGTCCCGTTTTTATAATGACTGGCAGCGTTTTATTTGGCCCTTTAAAAAGTTTTATCTATATGATGATTGCTGTTACTGTCGGAACCTATTTTGCTATCAAAGTGAGTCAAAAATATGGCCAACCCTTTGTAGAAAAGTGGCTTGGAAAAAGACGATTTAAAAAGGTTAATAATTTGTCGGGTGATAAGACTCTCATGACTTTTTTTATGGTTCATGTTACACCGGGTACGCCAAGCGACCTGTTGCCTTTTGCGGCCGGCCTTACTAAAATACCAACTTGGAAGTTGATGACTATTTTTATTATCGGTAGAGCCCCTTATTTTTATATGTATTCCAGGGTTGGTAGTAGCTTAAAATCCATGAATTTTAAATTGATGATTGAAACCTGGATTGGTTTTTTTATTTTTGTGGGAGCTCTTTATATGTTTAAGAAAATTTTAGCAACTCGGGGAATTAAAATAGGAAGTGATGAAAATTAAAAGTTTTGGCAAGTTAAATAAAAAAGTCATTTTAGAAATTACTATTACTGTCGTGGGGTATTTTCTGGCGCTTTTTCTCTTTTTAAGATTTTGGAATGCTGAAGCAGCGGCTGATTTTGTTTCGAGTTTTGGAATTTTTTCTCATCTGATTTTTATTTTCTTAGCTACTTTAAAATTTATTTTTCCGGTAGTGCCGGGGCAGCTTTTTTCGATGACGGGCGTTCTCTTATTTGGCTCTCTTCAAAGCTTTATCTATATGATGATTGCTATTGTAATCGGTACTTATTTTGCCGTACGTTTAAGTCAAATTTACGGCCAGCCTTTTGCCGAAAAAGCGATGGGTAAAAAGAAGTTTCGCAGGGTTCACAAACTCTCTGGAGATAAGACAATTTTTACCTTTTTTGTCGTAAATATGTTGCCCGGTTTTCCAAAGGAGCTATTGCCTCATGTCGCCGGGCTTACCGAAATCCCTACTATAAAACTCATGATCATTTTTATTTTCGGTCGAATTCCTTTTTATTACATGTATTCACAAGTTGGCAGTAGTTTTCTTGCTTTAGATTTTAAGATGATGGCCTTTTGGTTTGGGGCTTTGTTTGTGTTTACGGGCATTCTTTTTTTGATAAAGAAATTTCTGAGGCAAGGGATTCGAGTTAATAAATAGAGAAATTTTAGGATTTTTTTCACTACAAGTGGTTTTTTCACTTAGATAGACAAACTGTAATTCTTGAACGATTAGATCAGGAAGGGGTATTTACGAAAGAGGCTATAAATAGGCTTGAAGATAAAGTAGACCATCATCAGGCTGAGATAGACAAAATCAAAGGGCATTTAAAGCTCGCTTAGCTTATTAAATCACTTTTTAAGAGTCTAAAGAAATTATAAGTCAATCTCCCTATTTGCTATTAGGTTTTTAGTTGGGTCATAGTCTTTGGAGGTCATTTTCTTCGCTTGATCAAAGACGCTATATGTTATTTTATTTAGGGCTGGCCATTTAATATCAAAATAGCTTTGCATGGCTCCCATTCCGCCATTAAAAGTTTCGTTTCCATTTAGGGTAACACTGGCTTTGTAACTGTCATTTATAAGATCGAAGAAATACATGGTTTTAGTATCTCCTTCATTTTCTAGCCCGTCCGGAGTCCAAACAAAACGGGTTTCATCTGGAGAAAGAGCGAACCCACCAAAAAATCCGCTATATATTTCGTTAATTTTCATTTTGGTAAAAGCATTTTTATCAATATTATAGCTATAAATCTCTCCGGCTGGATTGTCGGTGGCGTTTAAAACTGATTTAAAAAACACTACGTCCGAACCTTTGGGAGCGGCCAATTTATTAAGAATTAAACCCGGTTCTTTTTTTAGTTCGGGGAGAGTTTCTTTAATACTATAAAGAACAGTTTTAGTTTCTGATCCATCATTTTTTAAGAGTGTGAACTTTTGATCTATGCCGGCATTATCCCAGGTAGTTATAATGGTAAGTTTGTAGTTTTTAGTCTCAATAATTTCTTCTTTAGGTTCGATGCATTTCGGGTTTGGTATTGGGGTGGGGGTTGGAGTGATAGTATTTTTTGTGTTTGGGGAATGGGAATAATCTTCAACCTGGGTTTCTAAACTTTGTTTTTCTCTTCTTAGGTCGCGCATGGTTTTTTCTAATTCCGATCTTTGATTTTTAATGAAGTTATTTGCAAAAATATCGGTTGCAAAGTAAGTGAGGGTTATCGAAATTAACGTAATTAAAAAACCGCCAAGGATAAGTTTGTACTTTTCTTTAAGGAAATTTTTCATATATCAATTATATTGTTTTATGGATTCGTTAGTCAACGGTTGCTAAATTTGTAACGCTTTTATTTTGCCCTTTGAAATGGTAAAATCAAGATAGATAAAATATCTAATTAACCTAAGAATGACCAATGAAACAAGGATCAAAAAATAAACTATTTAGGATTTAGTTATTCATAAATTGGGATTTATTTAGAAATTAAATATTAGAAATCATAAATTTTATCGATAAAGCATGTTAAATTAGACGTTTATCGTTGTTATTCTTTATAAAGCTGAAAGAGGAAAGCATGAAAACCTACGATCCATCAAAAATAGAATCAAAATGGCAGGAAATTTGGGCCGAAGCGAATCTCTATAAAACTGACGAGAAATCTATAAAACCCAAATTCTACTGTCTGGATATGTTTCCATATCCTTCCGGAGCCGGTCTTCATGTCGGTCATCCCAAGGGTTATATAGCGACCGACGTTTCGTCGCGTCTTAAAACTCTTAAGGGATACCGAATTCTACATCCAATGGGTTGGGATGCTTTTGGCTTGCCGGCCGAAAATTACGCTATTAAAAACAAAGTTCATCCGAGGATTGCGGTGGAAGAAAATATCAAACGGTTTAAGAGTCAATTAAAAATAATTGGTTTTAATTACGATTGGGATAGAGAAATAAATACGACTGATCCAGAATATTATAAATGGACGCAGTGGATATTTTTGGAGCTCTTTAAAAAAGGCTTAGCTTACCAGTCTTATGAGCCTGTAAATTGGTGCCGCGGTTGCAAAACCGTTTTGTCAAATGAGGATCTTGAAGCCGGTAAATGTGAGCGTTGCGGAGGTGAGGTTGAGCAGCGTCCCATGAAACAATGGGTCTTAAAAATAACTGATTATGCCGACCGGCTTTTGTATGACTTGGACCGAGAGGACTTGGATTGGGAAGAGCAAATTAAAGAACAGCAGCGAAATTGGATCGGGAGGTCCGAAGGGACGGAAATAAACTTTAAAGGTAATGTCCAAAAATATATTGAAGGAAAAGTAACAACAGCGGATTTTGATATTCCTGTATTTACCACCAGGCCGGACACGATTTTTGGCGTTACTTATATTGTGCTAGCGCCTGAGCATCCTTTGGTTGATGAATTAACAGTGCCTGAATTTCAGGCGAGTGTTAAAGAATACCGAGAGAAAGTTAAAAAAGAGAGTATGCTGGAGCGGACTTTCGAAGGGCGCGAGAAGACTGGCGTGCCTTTGGGCTTGGCGGCCGTAAACCCTATTAACGGTAAAGAAGTGCCAATTTGGATTGCTGATTACGTTTTGATGGATTATGGTGCGGGAGCGGTGATGGCGGTACCGGCGCATGATCAGAGAGATTATGATTTTGCCAAAAAGTTTGGCCTGGATATTGTAGAAGTAATTCAGCCGGAATTTGAAAATGAGAGGATTCAGGCAACGTATCAGGCCTATACCGGCAAAGGTACTCTTATTAATTCAGGTGAGTTTTGCGGAATTACATCTCGTGAAGCAGAAGTTTATATTACTGATTGGCTAGTTGAAAATAATAAAGGCATACGAACTGTGTCTTATAAAATGAAGGATTGGGTTTTTTCAAGGCAGCGATATTGGGGCGAGCCTATTCCGATTATTCATTGCGAGAAATGCGGTGCGGTTCCGATTCCGGAAAATGAATTGCCGCTTAAATTACCTGAAGTATCAGGCTATGAACCAACCGGTACCGGACAGTCGCCTCTTGCCAATATTAAGGAATGGGTAAATACCACTTGTCCAAAATGTGGTGGAAAAGGCAAAAGAGAAACGGATACGATGCCACAATGGGCGGGTTCAAGCTGGTATTATCTTCGATTTATCGATCCTGATAACAATAAAGAGCTTGTGGATCCTAAAAAAGAAAAAGAATGGATGCCGGTAGACTTGTACGTTGGCGGGGCGGAACACGCAACTAGGCATCTTTTGTATGCCAGGTTTTGGCATAAGTTCCTTTACGATATTGGTGTTGTTTCGACCATCGAACCATTCGAGAGGCTTATTCACGTAGGCTTAATTTTGGCGGAAGACGGACGAAAGATGTCAAAAAGATGGGATAATGTAGTTAATCCGGATGATATTGTTAAAGAATACGGCGCTGATAGCTTAAGAATGTACGAAATGTTTATGGGACCTTTTTCTCAGAGTGTTGCGTGGAGTACTAATGGTGTCTCGGGAGTCAATCGTTTCTTAACTCGTTTGTGGAGCTGGTCGCAATCTGTCATCAAAGCTAAAGAAGGCCAGAGTACTAACTCTGAATTGGTTTTAAAAAAGACCCACCAAACGTTAGCAAAGATCGATGGCTATTACGAATCTTTCAAATTTAATTTAGCTGTTGCTTCTCTAATGGAGCTTCTAAATTTTTTGGAAACCGAAGCAAAGAAGCAGGAGGTAATTAGGGATGATGCCTATACGGAAGCGTTGAGAATTTTTCTTTTGATAATTTCTCCTCTTGCTCCTCATATTGCAGAGGAGTTATGGCGTGATTTTGGAAACAAGGAAAGTATCTTTACCGAGAAATGGCCGGAAGTCGACTCTAAATTAATCAAAGAAGAAGTCTATACCTTAGTAATTCAGGTGAATGGCAAACTAAGAGATGAGGTTACGGTTCCAATTGCTATCGCCGAAGACGAGGCGTTGCGCCAAGCTTTAGATTTAGAAAAAGTCAAAAAATGGATAGAAGGAAAACAGATAGTAAAACATATATTTGTATCGGGAAAGTTGATAAATATAGTAGTGAAGTAGATAAAGGGCAACAATTATAAAATTTCTAATCTATCTAATTTCTAATTGCTCTAAAGAAATGCTAATGATAAAATGTCTAATGGCCCAAAACAATTATTGAGTTATTTTGGATTTAGAAATTGGAGTTTTATTAGGTTAATTAGATCAATTAGAAAATTATTTAATTATTATGAAGCTAAACGTTAAGAACTTACTAAGTCAAGAAATAGGATCAATTCAGGAGGATCGGTTTTCCCACCCTCTTAAGATTGAGGATTTAGAGCTAATTGAACCGATCGAAGGCAAGTATCGCCTTATCCGACTAGAAAAAAGCATCGTCGGTCATTTTTATATTCGCCTTATTGCTAAAATCAACTGTGCGAGGTGCCTTTTGGACTTTGACTTTATGGTGGAAGCGGAGTTTGACAGGGAGTTTAGCCAATTGCCTGGCGAAGAATTTTTGCCGATAAAAGATTTTAAGATTGATATCGAAGAGTCGCTCCGAGAAGAGGTATTACTTGCTCTTCCCATAAAGCCTTTATGCGACGAAGGCTGCAAAGGACTGTGTCCAAGTTGCGGCAGAAATCTAAATCTCGAAGATTGACTAAATGTCAAAAATCTGGTAATCTAAATCAAGTTTCTGTAAAATTAGAAAAAGGAGAAATAATGGCTGTTCCGAAGAAGAAGACATCAAAAACACGAACCCTTAAACGAAGATCTCATCACACAATTAGTGTAAGTCTTTCCACATGTGCTCAGTGCGGCGAAGTTACGGCTTCTCATATCATCTGCCCAACATGCGGTTTTTATGCTGGCAAAGAGAGAAAAGAAGTTAAATAGGCTTATAGGCTAATTGGTGAGTAGGCCGATGGGAAAAAGAATCCCATTCGCCCATGAGTCGATTAACCCATTTGCCAACAAAAAAAGGAGAAAAAATGGCCTCCAACCGTCACTTAGCAAGAATTGTGGCGATGCAAACATTATACGAATGGGATTTTAGAAAGATAAAGCTTGGTGAAGAGATCCCCAGAGAGCAAATACTAGAAGTTTTAAAGAGAAATACTGAAGAGTTTGCAAAAAGTATTGATAATATCGATTTTATTAGCGTCCTCGTAGGTGGAACCCTAGATAATGTAAAAGAAATTGATTCTATCTTAGCACCTGCTGCGCCGGAATGGCCAATCGACCAAATCGCCGGCGTTGATAAGGCGGTTTTGAGGCTTGGAATTTATGAACTAATATTTTCAAGAGAAGTGCCGCCTAAAGTTGCCATAAATGAGGCAGTGGAGTTAGCTAAGGCATTTGGAGGCGAGAACTCATCTAAATTTGTAAACGGGGTCTTGGGTACGGTTTACCGGAATTCGGATATTTACGAAGAAGAGGCGGAAGCAGTGGAAGCATCTGGCGGCCTTGTTTATCGAAAAGAAAACGATGATATTTATTTTCTACTTATTAAGGACAGGTTTGAGAAATGGACTGTTCCGAAGGGTAGAGTCGAAGATGATGAAGACACCGAAAAAGCAGCTATAAGAGAAACCTCGGAAGAGACCGGCATTAAAGATTTAAATATAGAAAGTAAGCTTGGACGATTTGAACTTCATTCCAAAAAAGACGGCGAGAAAGTTTTAAAGAAAGTGGAAGTTTTCCTAATTAGGACAAACGAAGAAAATATTGATATGGCTAAGGTGGTTGATCCGGAAGTAAAAGACGTAAGATGGTTTAAGGCCGAAAATGCCGTTCACAATGCCGGTTACGAAAATACAGAAGATTTAATAAACGAAGCGATAAGGATAATTACAAAGAAACATGACAATGATTGATGAGAAACTCAAAATTCAAAAACTCGAAGATAGATTAAAGGTAAGCTTTAAAAATAAAGATCTTCTGCTACAGGCTTTGGTGCACAGGTCTTATCTTAATGAACACTCCGATTTTAAGATTGGGCATAATGAAAGGCTAGAGTTTTTGGGCGATGCAGTTTTGGAATTGGTGGTCACTCATTATTTGTACGACAATTATCCCAATCCGGAAGGCGAGCTAACAAACTGGCGCTCTGCTTTGGTAAAAGCCGAAAACTTATCTAAAGTCGCTAAAAGCTTGGATATCGAAGACTATCTCCTTTTAAGCAGGGGTGAAAAAAAGAGTGTCGGCCGAGCAAGGGACGTGATTCTTGCCAATGCGATGGAAGCCATAATTGGCGCCATCTACATGGATCAGGGTTATGAGGTGGCCAAACAGTTTATTTTAAAAGATATTATTAGTGAATTGCCGACTATTTTAGAAAAAGAATTATATATCGACCCAAAGAGCAGGTTTCAAGAATTAGCTCAGGACCGAGAAGGCATAACTCCGTCGTACAAAGTCCTCGAAGAATACGGACCGGATCACGCCAAAGAGTTTGTGATCGGTGTTTTTCTAGGCGAGAAGATGCTTGGAAAAGGCAAAGGGCCATCAAAGCAGCTAGCGCAACAATCTGCCGCCGAAGACGCGTTGAAAAACTATAAGTAGTTTTCAAATGTCAAAGCTCAAATTACAAATGTCAAATGAATGACAAATGATTTAATGACCAAATAATCTTCTTTGTCATTTGAAATTTGGATTTGATTTGACATTTGGGCTTTGTCATTTGGATTTTTTTAATTTTTGGTTAAGCTTCATTTAATCAAAAGATTTTGCTATGATAGGGCAGTAACAAAGTGAGGCTTTTTTGTATTTAAAGAAAATCGAACTATTCGGCTTTAAATCTTTTGCCGGGAAATACTCTTTGGATTTCGAGCCGGGCATTGTTGGCGTTGTTGGTCCGAACGGTTCCGGAAAATCCAATATTTCAGATGCCATAAGGTGGGTTTTGGGTGAGCAGAGTTATAAATTGCTTCGGGCCAAAAAGAGTGAAGACGTCATTTTTGCGGGCAGTGCAAAAAAATCCAGATCTTCTTTTGCTGAGGTTTCACTTCTTTTTGATAATTCAGACAATAAAGCTCCAATCGATTTTAACGAGGTTTCGATCTCAAGGCGCCTATACCGAAACGGTGACAACGAGTACATGATTAACGGTAAGAAGGCGCGCCTTTTTGATATTCAGGAGTTACTCGCCAAAGCCGGTTTTGGGCGGTCCAGCTATTCGGTAATTGGCCAGGGAATGGTGGATCAGTTTCTGTTTTTAGGTGCCGAAGAGAGAAAGGCTTTTTTTAGCGAAGCGGCGCAAGTTAAGCAATTTGAGCTTCAGAAAGATCAGGCTGTAAGGAAGCTCTCGGCCACCGAACAAAACTTAGTTCGGGTTCAGGATATTGTGACGGAATTAGAACCTCGCCTTAGAGTCTTAAAAAGCCAATTTAAAAGAGCTGAAGCCAGAGAAGAGTTCGTAAATGAGTTAACCGGTCTTCAGGAAAAATATTACGCTGCTGTGTGGGGCGAGATCGATTCCAAGCTTCTTATAAATAAGGAAAACTTTAACGAACTTGATAAAGAAGCGGCCTCCATTAAAAAAGAGCTTGATCAAATCAATAAAGAGCTTGATGAAAGCCTTTCTAAAGAACGCCAAAAAGTCGAAAATTTGAGGAAATTACGTCTAGAGCTCGAGCAAAAACTAGCACAGAGAGAAAGTATTAGGGGCCGGCAAATTCAAATATCGAGCCAATTGGAAGTAAAAAGGGTTCTGGCTAACTTAAATACTAAGGAACTGGAAAAAGATATCGAAAAGTTAAACATCAGATTAAAAGACGTAAGTTTTATTATTGGCAATCTTCAGTCTGAGCTTTACGAAGAGACTACTAAACTCCACGGGGCGGAAGAAAGACTTAAAGATTTAAATGAAAGCGCCAGAAAAAAGCAAGACCAAAGGCTGGAGAGCTTAAAAAATCTAAGAGCAGAAATAGACAAAAATGTTAGGGAAAAAGAAGATATAAGAGAAAAATACTTGCAGGTTTCCAGCAAATTAGATGTCAATAGAGCGATGACGGGAGTTAGCTTAAAGGATTTGGAGAATTTGGCTCATGAAAAAAAATCAAAATTGGATGACTTAATTAAAGAGATGGGGAACCTCGTAAAAGAATTGGAGTCGAAGGTATCGGGATTAGAAGAAGCGGAAAACAGACTTGAAGAAACAAATGACAAACTTAAAAATTACGAAGAGATCATCCAGAATTTAAAGAAAGAGACCAAATTCGACCAGCTTGCCTTTGCCGACGAATTTAACGTTTTTTATGATTTATTTTTAAGTCTTATAGCTAAAGTGCAAAACGTTGGCAGCTTCGATGAATTATCCGGTTTGAAAAGTCTGCTAGCAGATACTGAGAAAAAGTTAAAGGATCTCTTGGGCAAGGTAAAACCCGAGAAATCGGATACCTTTAATAAAATTGTAGATTTAGAAAAAGAAATTAATTCGAAGGTACGAGTAAAGCAAGAACTTTACGAACAAATTGATCTGTTTAGAAGCGAGGCTTCTAAAATAAAAGCGGTTGTGAGCGCCAAAGAGTTTGAAGAAAAAAATATAAATGAAGAAATTCGTCAACTAAATGAAAAAATAAACAAGATAAGAGGGGCCGGGAAAGAGATTAGCGAGTTAGAAAAAAATTTATCCGAGCTGAAAACAGATTTAGATAAAAAAGAAAAAGAAATAAATACTCTAAAAGAGGAACTTAGAGAAGTGGAAAAAGAAGAGGATATTAATGGCTCCTCGAATTTAAGGCAAGAGATTTATAGTCTGATTGATGCTTTTCGGGCGGATATCTCTGGAGTAAAGATGGATGTTCGGGCTAGAGAGGCCGAAAAAAGAGAACTCAGTGAGGAGATAGAAAAGCTTAAGGGTAAGATGCAAGATTCTGTCGAGGCCAATAAGGAAGTAAATGAGATCTCAAGCTTCTCGGAGGGGCTTAAAAAAGAATTGGACCTGAAAGAAAAAGAAATTGAAAAACAGCGTGACGAGTTAAATAAAGTAGAGGGGGAAGGTCTTCGAAGCGAAGGAACTTCCGAACTTACGTCTAAGATAAGAAGCAAGCAGTCTTTAATCCACGAAATAGAAGGACAAATATCATCTCTTAAGATTGAGATTGCCAAATTGGAAACCAAGAAGGATGATTTGGAATATGAAGCCAAAAAAGAGCTTGGAACCACTTTCGTAGAAAATCTAGAAAGCGGCAAGATAAAGATAGTTGATCTGCCTAAAGACATTTTTCTAGATCTGGAGCGCAAAATTGAAAAGTTAAACATCAAGGTGATTTCAATTGGCGACATTGATCCTCTGGTTAGGGAAGAATATATGGAAGTAGACGAGCGTTATGTTTTTTTGTCCGGACAACTGGTAGATTTATCTCGGGCTAAAGAGGATCTATCCAAAGTGATAGAGGAACTGGATCGGCAGATCAAAAATCAGTTTAACGCGGCATTTAATAAAATTGCTCAGAACTTTAGCCGCTATTTTGAGATTCTTTTTGTGGGCGGGAAAGCGGAATTAAAAATTGATGCTGAAGGCAATATTGATATTAGCGCAAAACCACCGGGAAAAAGAATGGATAACATTAATGCCTTGTCCGGTGGAGAAAGGACTCTAACGGCGCTGTCATTATTGGCGGCAATCTTAGATCTTAATCCGAGTCCTTTTGTAGTCTTAGACGAGGTGGATGCGGCTTTAGACGAATCTAATACCGAGAGATTCTTAAAGATTATAAAAGAGCTTTCTAAAAAAACCCAATTCGTTTTTATAACTCATAATCGGGAAACCATGAAAGTGACCGATATTCTTTACGGCGTTACCATGGACGAAAACCATATCTCAAGCCTGCTTTCGGTGAAGCTGGAGAATGTAGGCTAATCTGGCTATTTATGGGTAAAACCCAACAAAACATTGACATAATCACTAATTATTTGTATAATTTCATGTACAGTTTTTAAATATATCAGTTTATGAAAAGTTCCTTAAATTTATAATAAATCAGCATTCTCATGTCCTGCCCGCCCAAGGGTATAGTCAAATATTTATGCTAAAGGAGGTGTTAGAGATTCAGTCTTGTCGCAGCAAGAGCGCTGTCCTGCCCACGGAGAAAACAAGAGAAGGTAACAAGAATTGTAGATTCGAAAAACACAAAAGGAGTTGTCATGGCGCAAGAAGAGAGGAAATCTTCGCAAAATCAGGCTAAAGGGTGTCTTCCTCTTACCTGGGAAAAACTTGTCCAAGTCTATAAAGAAGAAGCTGATGTGTTTAAGGTATCCCGTGGCAAGGATGGCAAAATTACGGTCGACCGGGCAAGCGGGAGTTCCGCTCCGGTCACAATGGAGTACTTGTCTCCAGCACAAGTGCTTCAAATGAGAAAGAATGGAAGGCTCGAATTCGATTCGGTCAGCTTAGATCGTTTTGGCCCCGATCTAACATTCTTGGTTTCTATGCTCATGATGACATTCGTTGCATCAAAAGGTCTCTATGGGCACAAGGAGACCGAACGGTTTATAAGAGCATTAAGACTACAGGCACTGATATTGAATACGACTGGCAAAGAAGAGATTGAAGAGGAAATAATCAACTTCAATCAAACACAGGTCGTTGTTCCGTTGCTTTGCGGTGAAGCGTGTGTTAGATTTACGGCAAGAGCGGGGAAAGTGGTTAGATCGGCGGGTGCTGTATATGCAGCTCCAACGCCTTCCGGTTAATGTCTAAGAGGGGGATGCTGATGAAGAATAGTGCGATAGTACGTATCTGTAGATGTACTATCTGTATTGAGCAGAGAAAGGGAGTGGAGCAGGGTCTTATTGATCCCAATATGTCATTTCACTTCCTAGCCTATTTAAATGCCGGAGAACGTTGCAGGGGGGTTTGTGAGGTGACTGATTTTATCAGTTCAAAGTGCGTGCCAACCCGAGCAACGGTCAGGCATTTATACGAAGCAGTAGCAGTATAAGAGGCTCAAAAGATTAGAAGGATGGGTATATACCCAAATACCCATCCTTCTAGTCCGACAAAGAGCCTCTTTTTTATTTGAATGACATTTGACTTTTTAGTTATTTTATGTATAATAAGTAAGCAGTAAAGTTTAGAAAAAAGGAGTAAATCTTGATCCGAATGAGATTAACCCGTACAGGGAAGAAAAGGTACGCTACTTGGAGAATCGTTGTTGCAGATTCAAGAAGACACGTTACCGCAAAAGTTATTGAATATCTTGGCTGGTACAACCCGCATTCCAAAGAGTTCAAAGTTGATGAAGCTAAAGTAAAAAGCTGGTTCGATAAGGGTGCTCAACCATCTAATTCTTTGGCTATTTTGTTTGAGCGTCACAAAATTAAGATGCCGGAATGGGTGGAAATTAAGAGAGTTGAACCTAAGGAAAAGGAAGAGAAAGAAGTAAAAGAAGAGAAGCCAGTTAAGGCCGAAGAGGCTGCAACAGGAAAAGTACCTGAAACCAAGACTGAAGAAGTAACAGCGGAGGCCGAAGAGGTAACGAGCGAAGAAGTGACTGAAGCTACCGAAGCTCCTGAGGAAGAGAAAGAAGAAAAGACCGAAGAAGCTGAGGAAAAGTCAAAAGAAGCTAAATAATTAGTTTTATTAACAAATTATAGCCAACCACGTGCCATTTCATGGTACTTGGTAAACCGTTAAGGTAAGGAGGAAAAAATGGCAGAGATCGCTGACAAGGAATTTGTCGAATTTGTCGTAAAGTCTATTGTTGACAATCCTGAACAGGTTGAAGTCAACCGGACAATTGATGAAATGGGAGTTTTGCTAGAACTCAGCGTTGCCCCGGAAGATATGGGTAAGATTATTGGTAAGGACGGTAAAACCGCCAAATCAATTCGAACTTTACTTAGAGTTCTAGGTGCTAAACATGATGCCAGACTAAACTTAAAGATTGTTGAACCAGGCAAAGAAGATGGAGAAAGAACTCCAGAAAGAAAAGAAAAGTCCGCACAAGACGAAGTACAAGAATTAGCAAAAGATCTTGAATTATAATTAAAAGCCCCAAAAGGGGCTTTTAATAATGTCTAATTTCTCTAATTTTATGCTTAATTTCCACATCCTAACATTATTTCCCGATATATTTTCCGGTTTTTTAACTGAGAGCATTCTTTACCGCGCTAAAGAGCAAGGCTTAATTAGCGTTCATCTTTATAGTCTTAGAGATTGGGGTATTGGCCCTCATAAACAAGTTGACGATTCGCCTTATGGAGGCGGCACAGGTATGGTTTTGATGGCGCCAGTTGTTGTAAGAGCTATTAGAGAAATAACTAAAGAATGGGATCGGGCAAAGAGTAGAATAGTATTACTTACGCCTCAGGGCAAAGTTTTTAATGAGCCTAAGGCCAAGGATCTTACAAAATACGAGAATGTTTTGTTTATTTGCGGGCGATACGAAGGTTTTGATGAGCGGATTAGAGATTTTGTGGACGAAGAATTATCAATTGGTGATTTTATTTTAAATGGTGGCGAAGTAGCGGCAATGGCAGTTGTTGAGGCTGTTTTCAGACTGATCCCCGGTGTTCTCACAAAAGAGGAGGCGACGGAAATAGAATCGTTTACAGATGGTTTGTTGGAATATCCTCAATACACGCGTCCGGAGGAGTTTATGGAAAAAAAAGTGCCGGGAGTGCTACTCTCGGGACATCACGCAAACATCGAAAAGTGGCGAGAAGAAAAATCTTTAGAGAAAACAAAAGAAAAGAGGCCGGATTTGCTGGAATCCGGTGATAATTTGAAAGGGCCTATGAACCATTTGAAACACGGCGGAGCCACACACCATTCGACTCATGGCAAGGAGGGAGAATGTTAAAAAAATATGTACCGATTTGTTGGTTTGTTGTTCTTGTTATGGTGGTCTGGCAGGGCGGCGTTCTGGCTAAAAGAATGACAGGTGAAAAACACGAAGGAATAATAACCTCAAACCAGGTCTATCAAATAGTCGAGAAAAATAATAATGAATATATTATTTTAGATATTAGAGATTCATCTTCATTTAAGAGTGGCCATATTCCGAATGCCATGAATTATAATATCGATGATCTTAGAAAAGTAATCGAAAATTTGCCCAAAGACAGGTCTTATATTGTTACCGGTAAGGATACCAATGATATTTCTGAGGCAATAAATCTGTTTAAAGAAAATAAATTATCGGTTTTTGTACATCAAGGGGGCATGGATGATTGGCTAGCCAACAAGCTTCCGGTTGAATCTGCATCAAAGATTGGATTTGTGCTAGTAGGTGCAGAATCTTAAAATAACCGCGAAACGGCTTAATGAGGAATCTTGAGGGCATAAATCACGTTTTATTCTTCATCCACAATAATTTTGGTGCAAGCCTAGGGATAAAGTGCGTCCAAAATCCTAGGGATTTTGGACGAGTTCAGGATCGAAACGGCTAATACCATGTGGCTTAAGCCCATGGAAGTTTATCCAGTAAGGTTTTGCAGAAGAGCTTTGAGGAATTATTAGTCACAATGCGATCTCTTTTATCTCACGATCGTGAAATAAAAGAGATCGAAAACATCATCGTTCTTAAATGTCTCTTTTTACTTCTAGTCTTAATTGATAATTACAGGTGTGTTTTTGGTGAAGTTGTTTTTAGGAAGGCTTGCAAAATGGTTGAGCTTGGCTTAAAATGTTGGTATTGTTATTCAATCTTTTAAGGAGGAAAAATGAAAGTAACTGTAGATCAAAATTTATGTATCGGGTGTGGGGTTTGTGTAAATTCCTGCGAGGAAGTTTTTGAGCTTCGAGATGATAATAAATGTCATGTAAAGGCAGAAAGCTGTAATTGTGAATCATGCGATCTTAATGAAATTGCGGAATCTTGTCCCGCCGGCGCCATTGAGGTAGAAGAGTAAGGTTGGCTAATTGGCGAATAGGCTAATGGGTGATATTGTTCGACTCCCCGATGTCCATCGGGGGTGGAGAACTACCGTATAGTAATTCAAAGTTCAAAAATCAAAAGTGCAAGTTTAAACTCAAAATTAAAAGAGGCCTCGGCAACGAGGTCTTTTCTGTTACAAGCTATAAACCACCAGCGTTAGCTGGTGTGTACGTTTAAAGCGAAGCTAGTAAAATTTGTTTTAAGCTCGTTTGTTTAAAGGATATTTAAATTATATATAAACTTCTAAAGTTATTTTCTTTTCCACTTTTAACAGCAAAAGTGGAGTAAAACTGCCCAACGATCTTCAGAATTGGATTAGGACTAAGTCTCGTTCACTCTCAAAAAGCAGAACTCGTCAGAGGACTTCCTTAAACAGCTGTTTTTGAGATGTTCACTTCGACAAGTCCATCTCAATTCTTTCGAAATGTTGGGTCCAAGGTAGCCCGTCGGGCAATATAAATACCACCGGCTCGAGAGCCGGTGGTAGATTATTAGTGGATAGATAGGCCAATTGTCGATAATTTAAGAATAAATATTCCCCTTTCCAAAGCCAGAATTATATAAGGAAAAAGCGATTTTCTCAAAAACTATTGACAAAATGAAAAAAATGTGGTATAAGGGATAATGTAACAATACGTTACGTTTGACAAATTGTTCATGAAGCTTAAAGCTTTTAAGACCGAGAGGAGATCGATTGCGATGGATGCGTCTAATAACAGAACCACAGAAGTGGAAAGCGTGCTCAACTTGTTTGCATCGTATGATCTACGGATTGCTGATGCTATCAGTACGAACCAATGCCTGTCCAGTTATCATGTCATTGTAGAAACTAAAAGTGGCAGCAAATACTATCTGGAGCAGGAAGCGATCCTGCAAGGGCTACAATTCAGGGTTGTGAAGATTGATCCATTTAAGGACTTCGGGTCAATGATAATTGATAAAATCGAAGTCGGGCATCATATGAGAGCGTATCAAACTGGGAATGTCGATGGAACGAAATTTGAAACAACTTCGGTTGAGCGAATTCTTGTGTTTAATACACGCGGCAGAAAAGAATCATAAGTTTCATGGGCAAAGAGCAGGCGAGTTGCCTCACACAATTATTTCCAGTGTGATGCGACAACCCTGCTCTTTCTCTTTTTAAAAATCTAAACTCTTCCCTAAACTTTAACTTTCCTCTATAATATCTAGTCATGAATAGTTTTAAACTTACAAGTGAATATAAGCCTAAGGGGGATCAGCCGGAGGCTATCGCTAAGCTTTTAGATGGGCTCAAGAGAGGCTATCGGGATCAGACACTACTTGGCGTTACAGGATCCGGCAAGACTCTAACAATGGCGAATGTTATAGAGGAGTCAAACCGGCCGGCTTTGGTGATCTCTCATAACAAAACCTTAGCTGCTCAGCTTTATCTAGAATTTAAGGAGCTATTTCCTCAAAATTCGGTCAAGTACTTTGTTTCTTATTATGACTATTACCAGCCCGAGGCTTACATCCCTCGGACCGATACCTATATCGAAAAAGAAACTTCCATAAACGATGAGATCGATCGTTTGCGGCACGGAGCAACCTCATCTATTTTATCCAGGCGCGACACCATAATTGTGGCTTCGGTTTCTTGCATTTACGGAATCGGTTCGCCCCAAGATTATATGGGCCAGACCTTGAGACTCAAAAAAGGCCAGCAGATAAGAAGAAGTGAACTTTTGCGTCAGCTTATAAACATCCAATACGAAAGAAACGATACGGAGCTTATAAGAGGGCGGCTGAGGGTAAAGGGCGATATTGTGGATATCTACCCGCCTTATGAGGATTTTGTGCTTCGGCTAGAATTCTTTGGAAACGAAATCGAATCTATAAAACTGATTGAGGCTCTTACCGGTCAGATAATAAAAACTTTTACGGATATTATGGTTTTCCCGGCTAAGCACTTTGTGACTACAAGAGAAAAGATTTTGAGTGTCATTGGGGACATTCAGGCCGAGTTGGAAGAGAGGGTAAGGGAGTTAAAAAAAGAAGGAAAAGAGTTGGAGGCGCACCGAATTAAAGCGAGGACAAATCATGATATCGAGATGATGCTCGAAACCGGTTATTGCAGCGGTATCGAAAACTATTCCAGATACTTAAGCGGACGGGAGCCGGGTAGTCCGCCAATCACCCTTATAGATTACTTTCCTAAAGATTATTTGATGTTTGTTGACGAATCCCATATTACTTTGCCGCAGATTCGGGGTATGTACAATGGCGACCAGGCCAGAAAATCAACTTTGGTGGAGCATGGATTTAGGCTTCCTTCGGCTAAGGATAATAGACCGTTAAGATTTATTGAGTTTGATCAAATAATTAATCAGGCGATATATGTTTCGGCGACACCCCAGGATGCCGAAATGGTTAAGAGCAATCAGTCGCCGGAGAAGTTTTCTACCGTGCTGGAATATTACGAAAAAGTTGAGGAAGGCCATAAGTTTGAAGGCATTGCTAGTCAGATTATCCGGCCTACCGGACTCTTAGATCCGATTGTGGAAATCCGTCCTTCTAAAAATCAGATTGATAATTTGATGAGCGAAATTCGTGCGAGAGTTAAAAAAGAGCAAAGAATATTAGTAACCACGCTTACCAAGAGAATGGCTGAAGATCTGGCGGATTATCTACAAGAACACGGTATAAAAGTGGCTTACTTGCATTCTGATATCGATACTTTGGAGAGGCCGGAGATTTTAAGAGACTTGCGGCTTGGAGTCTATGACGTTTTGGTGGGCATCAATCTTTTAAGAGAGGGTTTGGATTTGCCCGAGGTTTCCTTGGTCGTCATAATAGACGCCGACAAGGAAGGTTTTTTAAGATCGGCTTCTTCTCTTATCCAGACTTGCGGCCGGGCGGCACGTCATCAGGAGGGAAAGGTAATAATGTATGCCGATAAGATTACCGGTTCCATGGATCGGGCCATGAAGGAAACAGCTAGAAGAAGAGAAATCCAAGAAGAACATAATAAGAAGCACGGCATCACCCCTCAGACTATTAAAAAGGGGATTAGAGAAAATATGAGAGGAGCTGAAGAAGAAAAAGAGTCGATTCATAATCTGGATATTATAAGAGCGCCAAAAGACGAGATAGAAAGAATAATTGTTGACCTCGAAAAGCAAATGAAATTTCATGCTAAGGAGCTTAATTTTGAAAAAGCGGCGGCTGTAAGAGATCAAATTATAGTCCTTAGAACTCAGGTAGAAGAAAGTAAGACTCAAAAGAAGATATTAGGAAAGAAGAGATAAAAGACTTTTTTAAAGCCAAGATGCTTTTTAAAAAAAATCTGACCCACGTGCACTTTTCCTAAAAACGTTTGTGTAGGTGTCATTGCGAATGAAATGAAGCAATCTAATCGGTTTAAAGACAAGATTGCCGCGCTCCTTCCAGTCGCTCGCAATGACAATTACTGGGGGGTTTTAAAAAAGTGCACATGGTTCCAGCAAAAAATATGGACTTTTTGGAGTTTTTGTTGTATAGTTATTTGTTGCAAGAAAAAATGTTAGAACTATTGACAGAAAGGCGGAACTAGATTGGAAATACCAAAAAAACGGGGAGGAATTGTAGTCCGAGAAACACAAATGACGCCATTATCAGGTATCATTTCCTGGATGTTGCAGTTTTTTAGCAGTGATAAGGAAGAAGTTGTTGCTATCGCTGCTGAGGAATTACAGATCGTCGAGAGGGCAATTGTGCCAGTTTTATATATTGCGGCTGCTTTGTTAGCAATTTTTGTTGCAAGTTGGATCTATCTACCCCATAAGGGGTTATTCTAGGGCTGGTAGAAGGACTATGTATAGCAGGGATGTTGATCTAATTTATGTTAGGTTGGCTCGGGAAGAGTTTTAAGAATTTTCTGTGCGAGCAGAATTGCCTTAAGACCCCTTCCCGCCCTGCTAGTTTTATTTAGAGCTTTAACAGAACCTTTATGCTGTGGTAAAATGCATTAAACGCCTGGGGGTCCTCGACCACAGCTAAGAAAACACAGCTAAGAAAAAACTATTGACAAATTTCTAGAAATGTGATACTATTCTAAGCGTTAACAATAAAAAAGTTTAGTCAGCGAAAGCTTTGATCCGTACCACACATGTGGTCACCTTATGGGTACGGGGAGCTAGTGGTGAAACCGGTCGCAAAAAGTATATACATATTCCATGTATTTACTTTGACGGTTGTATTACTAGCAAGCTTTCAGGGCTTGTTTTTTGATTGTTGGGACATTAAATTCATTGCCTTCGGCGCTTCATAACAACTCCTTAAATATTTAGGGTATTTAGAGAGTTGTTATGTAAGCAAAAATTGGAGGTAAGAAAGTGAAAGAAAAGTTGTTAAGTATAGCGGTAATTCTAAGTATCGCATCGATACTTGGGGCGATAACCATAAGGGTTATCGAGAAGCTATCAGGGAAAGAGTTGTCGGGTCCGGTTAAGCTTTGCATTCGCGGAGCTATAGTTGTGTGTCTCGGTATTCCGCAGATGCATCTTGCGGCAGGTAACTTTTTTCTCGGTATTGAAACGGGTTCACATCTTGTTAATTTATTAACAGCACTAATGGCTATAGCATCCTTTAATACAGCAAAAATCGCAGCATATTATCCCATTGCGGGCACTCTAATGTGTCTTCATAGCTTGGATAAAGCATATTTTAAAGCAAAATCTTAACAACGTCGGGCAGGAGCTAGAAAATTAAAACACATTGTTTTTAAACTAGCTCCTGCCGATCCTTAACAGGCAAAATGCATTGATTCTATTGATGAAAGCGGCTCGATTTTTTTACACAAAAAACGAATCGGTTTGACTAATAGAATATTGACAAGCTAGTACATTGAATAATTCCCCACATATTATTGGTGGCAGCGTCTTGGGTGTTTAGATTTTTAATATCCAGGGGGCTGTTACTAGGAAAATAAAATTGGAGGAAGATCATGGCTAAGTATTATATCGGAATCGCCGTGAGCATTACGATGGCGATCCACGGATTAGTGAGGATATTGGAAAATCCAACCTTAATCCGAGAAGGATCGACCAATGTAATAAAGACGTGGATCATCGTAAACGCAGAATGGTTTACGAATGGTTTGGCAAACAACTTGTTCGATTGGGCGTTCATGCCCACGCTAATTGTTGTTGGACTTGCCTCGGCAGCAATGCAAGTCAAAAAAATTAAGCGTTTTTCAGCAAGCGAAAATACTAGCTAACAGCACAGCACTTGGGAGGCCGAGATCATTTTAAATGTATCAGAGCCTCTTTTCTCTTTCCAATAAAATTATAAAAACCCTGAACCACCCTCACTTTTTAAAAAACAAGAAAAATAACTCTAGTTGTCATTCCCGAGCAGGCGGGAATCCAGGAAGCTCACTATGCCCCCAAGCCTTCTGGATCCTAAGTTTTCACGGGGATGACAAAAAAGTGAGGGTGGTTCAGATAAAAATCCTTGAAAAACCTTGACAAAAGCTTTATAATTTAAACCTGGATTTTCGAGGTGAAAAATAAAATTGGTGGAGACTAATGCAAGATAAAATTGTTATTAGGGGTGCCAGAGAGCACAATTTAAAAAATATTGATATTGAGATTCCGCGAGACAAGCTAGTAGTTATTACCGGACTGTCCGGTTCGGGAAAATCCTCACTTGCTTTTGATACTATTTATGCCGAAGGCCAGAGACGCTATGTCGAGAGCCTTTCTTCTTATGCAAAACAATTCTTGGGTCTTATGGAAAAGCCGGATGTGGATCAAATTGACGGTTTATCGCCGGCTATTTCGATTGATCAGAAATCTACCAGCCGAAATCCTCGATCTACTGTGGGCACGGTAACCGAAATTTACGATTATCTGCGTCTTATGTTTGCCCGAATTGGCCACTCTCATTGTCCTCTTTGCGGTAAGGAAGTATCGCAGCAAACCTCTAGGCAGATCATCGACAAAGTTTTGTCTTGGACGGATGGCACTAGGATATACGTTTTGGCGCCGATCATTAAAGATAAAAAAGGCGAGCATAAATATGTGTTTGAGGCTTTAAGAAAGGCCGGTTATCAAAGAGTTCGGGTGGATGGCAAGGTTTATGACATCGAAGAAGAATTAAGTTTAGATCGTCAGAAAAAACATAATATTGAGGTGGTGGTAGATAGAATGATCGTGGAGCCGGAATCGGCCCAGCGCTTAGCAGAATCAATCGAAAATGCTCTAAATCTTGGTGAAGGGGTGGTCTACATTCAGAACGCCAATACCGATGAAGAGCAGATTTTCTCTCAGAATTTTGTTTGTTTGGATTGCGGCATTAATCTGCCGGAAATCCAGCCGAGGAATTTTTCTTTTAACAGTCCGCACGGCGCCTGCCCGTACTGTACTGGTTTGGGATTGAAGTTGGAGATCGATCCGGATTTAATTATTCCAAACAAAAAATTGTCTTTGGCAGAAGGGGCAATCAGACCGTGGTCCAGGACGACTTCTAAATCGACTTGGTATATGAAAATGCTGGAATCAATTGCCGACAATCATAACTTTAATATTAATACCTCGGTTTGTGATTTGCCCAAGGAAGCGATGCAAGTAGTTTTGTACGGAACGGGCACTGATAAAATTGTAGTGAGAAATAGTCGCTACGATAAAATACCGGAGTTTGAAACTACTTTTGAAGGCGTAATCCCAAACTTGGAACGTAGGTACAAAGAAACTGATTCTGACTATATTAAACGAGAAATCGAAAAATACATGGCGGTTCATAAATGTCCCCAGTGTCATGGAAATCGTCTTAAGCCCGAAATCTTAGCGGTAAAAGTCGGTAAAAAGTCGATTATGGAGATCGCCAATCTTTCTATATCGAAAGCAGCCGATTTCTTTTCGAGTCTCAAATTAGACGAGAAAGAGCGGTATATATCGAGGCAAATCATAAAAGAAATCCAGGAAAGACTTCAGTTTTTAATAAACGTGGGGCTCGAATACTTAACGCTTGATAGGGGTGCTAGCACTTTATCGGGAGGAGAGGCGCAGCGAATCCGGTTGGCCACGCAGATCGGTTCTTCTCTAATGGGAGTTTTGTACATCTTAGATGAACCTTCCATTGGCCTTCATCAGCGGGATAACATTCGGCTTATTAATACCTTAAAGCGGCTTAGAGATCTTGGCAATACGGTTATTGTAGTAGAACATGATGCCGAGACCATCATGGAATCCGACCACGTAATTGATATTGGTCCTGGCGCCGGAGAACATGGCGGCAAGATTATTGCTGAGGGATCACCAAAAGAAGTTGTTGCTAATAAGAATTCTTTGACGGGCGATTATCTGTCCGGTAGAAAAGAAATTGGGGTTCCGGAGAAAAGACGCAAAGGGAATGGAAAGGATATTACCATTGTTGGGGCGGCAGAGCATAATCTAAAAAATGTAACGGTAAGCATTCCGCTGGGTAAATTTGTGGTTGTTTCGGGAGTTTCTGGCTCCGGAAAATCGAGCCTGATTAACGACATTTTAGCGAAAAGATTGGCTCAGGTTTTCCATAGGGCACAAACTGCTCCGGGCGCTCATAAGGAGATTATGGGTACTAAGAATTTGGATAAGGTGATTAATATCGATCAGTCGCCTATTGGCAGAACACCAAGGTCCAATCCGGCTACTTACACTGGTGTGTTTACAGATATCAGAGAACTTTTTGCGGCCACACCGGAAGCGAGAATCCGAGGCTATAAGCAAGGAAGATTTAGTTTCAACGTTAAAGGCGGAAGATGCGAGGCTTGCCGCGGCGATGGCATTATCAAGATAGAAATGCATTTTCTTCCGGATGTTTATATTACCTGCGATGAATGTAAAGGAAAAAGGTATAATAAGGAAGCCTTAGAGATAAGGTATAAAGGTAAAAACATAGCTGATGTTTTGGAGATGACGATCGAGGAAGCATCGGAATTTTTTAAGAACATACCGCAGATAAAAAAGAAATTGGAGACCTTAAACGAAGTAGGTCTGGGCTATATGAGGCTGGGTCAGCCGGCAACCACTCTTTCCGGAGGCGAGGCTCAAAGAGTAAAGCTTGCTACCGAGCTTTCCAGGCGCTCGACCGGTAAAACGCTTTATATCTTAGACGAACCGACGACCGGACTCCATTTTGACGACGTGAACAAGCTCTTAAAGGTGCTTCAGAAGCTTGTAGACATGGGGAATTCCGTGCTGGTCATTGAGCATAACTTAGACGTTATTAAGTCGGCGGATTGGATCGTGGATATTGGTCCGGAAGGTGGCGACAAGGGTGGCGAGGTGGTGGCCGTCGGCACGCCGGAGCAAGTAGCTAAAAGTGCCAAGTCTTATACGGGACGATATTTAAAAGACCTTCTTCTTGTCGGTAAATCCTAATCTATTCAATCTATAAAGCTGCAAATTTAAGCTAAAATGTTTGATTTTTAGCATATTTTGTGTTATAAGTAACTGTTCGGCAAATCTTGGATTCTAGATAATGATAGAGTTTTTTAACAATTTGAAGGGATGTGATTTTATGTCTTTAGTCCTTTTAAAGGAAAAGGCGAAGACACCCGCAATTGGGATTGCAATGCACCGAAACTTTTTTACTGTTGTAAAAGACGATGAAGAAATACAAGTAGCCAATGACCATGCGGGACTAAGGGAGGTCGAAAAGGCAGCGAAAAAGTCCGGCGTTTCAAGGATCGTATTCGTGGGGAATAAAAGATGGGCGACACCCCTAGCTTACAGTTTAAGAGCTAGAGGGTTCGAGATTTTTTATATCTCAATCAAAACAGACGGAAACAAAAGAGGCCCTGCAGGCTCGGTTGAAAAGACTCTAAAAAGTGCCTTGAACATGGGTATGTCGGGGTTTTCGTTTTTTGGCGGATTAAATCATGCCAAAACAGCATCGGAACACGAGCCGTTCATCGTACAGCTTGCCAAAAGGTATCTTGAGCTGACCAATGAAGGCCGGCGCATAAAGCACGACATCTTGGACCGCATGGTGGTTTTGTTTCCGGAAGTTATTAAGGTCGGGGGATCAAACGATAAACCAATTCCGCTTCCGCAACCGCCTATCTGGACAACAAAAAAAATGCGTCATGTTCTGGAAGATCCTTTCCCGGAATCGCTGAAAAAAAGTAGTCTCATCCCGGAAGTAAGAAAGCTGGCCGCTAAATCACTCGCCTTAGATATCCCCATAGATTTTAGGAAAGGCGAAGCTGAAAAGCTTAAAGAGTCGCTGGCAAGATTTGATGAGATAGCGCTATTGAAGGAAGAAGCGCACCGGCGTTTAAGGAACGAGTTTGACTTACATCCAGCCATGGATGATTTTGGCGGAAATACTATCGTCCTTCTTTTGGGGCTTCTTGCTTGGCGCAGATGGGAAAATTGGCGCGAGCTTCGAAGCTACTGCGGCTTGGCTGTAACCAGAATGGATAGCAAGGGGAAACCAAGGATATCCAGGAAAAGAGGCGAGATTAGGCAATACCTTTATTTACTTGCCACTACCTCTAAAAGAGGTAAAGAAATTGCCAGAAATATCGGTATCGCCGCTGTTTTAACGGATGAGGAGAAAAAAAGAAAATTGCGCAGAGTCAAACAGCTAGAGCGATTGCTCAAATATCTGTGGAAAGAATATCTAAGGTGATACTAATTTCTCTATTAATTTTCAGAAGCGCTGATTGTATTATTTTGGCATAATTTGCTGGTCCCTTCAAGCTGGCGCTTCTGATTCGCTTTTAGCCCGTGCTGGATTGGTGTTAAACGACAATTTCAATTTGCAGGGAAAAGCTGGTAAATAATCAACCGGAGACACGCTCTGGATGGAAGAATTGGGCTTTTCCCTGCAACACTTATAAACTTCAGGAAGAAGCTGGCAAAGTAAGCTGGGATGATGTGGACTAAGATCATCTGACTGTGACTCGTGGCTTCTTCCTGAAAACTCTTTCGGAGATGCTGGAATATATTTATACGGCGCTGTTTGCTGGATACAAAGATTGGCATCTCTGATTTATTAGGCTTAAGTTTACAAAAAGAACAGGCAAGATACAGCCGCAAAAGCTTTTTTTGACTTAAGCTTAATGATCACATTCTTCTTAAGGAAAAGTTGGTCACCAGGTTTTGGCTTTAAAGCTGGGATAATTGATTTGGCTTTCCCTTAAGGTTTATACCCCGAAAGTTACATATATATTTTCAGGCCATATGGTTTGATTATATTGTGTAATTTTCGGGGGTTTTTATATGCATGCGGCCTTAGCGGAGAAACTTTAATGTCAATGCAAAGCGATAATATCCTGTCCAAAAAAGTCTTGTCATGTCAGTGTTTTTGATGTATAATAACTTGGCTGTTTGGAAAAGGATAGAATTTTAAAAATACAATTTCGGCTCTACAAAGCCTTTATATAGAGAAGGATAGAAGAAGCAGAAAACGATGAAGAAGGAGCAGAAATGAGAGTAGCAGAAGTATTAAAGGTTTCATCGAAATCGAGCCCCAACTCCGTGGCCGGCGCTATAGCAGGAGTGGTAAGGACGCAAGGAGCCGCAGAAATGCAAGTGATCGGAGCCGGCGCCTTAAATCAAGCAGTAAAGGCCATCGCCATCGCGCGCGGATTCTTAGCGCCCGGCGGCATAGATTTGGTCTGCAAACCTTCGTTTGCGGAGCTCAAAATAAATGGCGAAGAGCGAACCGCAATCAAGCTGCTCGTTGAGCCCAAGTAGAATTGGCTCACCCGCCCCATAGATCAGGGTCGACCTGGTATCTTTGCTCGCATAGAAAGATATCAGGTCGTTTTTTTTTGAAGCTTGCTAAAATTCTCGCAAAAATTCTCGCAAAATTTTTTTTGAAATCGATTGTCATTTGTGATAAAATGGTTTGGCTTTGGACAATGGATAGTAGTTATAAAACTTAACATCTTTTAGACAACGGATTGTATGAAACGAGGTGCTAGCGAGAGGAGACACATATGGCAGAAGAGATTTCGGTTGTAAAGCGGGCGGCTACATTAGGTCTGATGGGCCGCGTTACGTACGATTGGACATCAGTTCTTAAGTATTTGGAGAAGGTGTATTGCGAGGCCTTCCCCGGAAAGAAGTGTTTCGGATTCCACTCACAAATGCCTCTTGACGACACTGTAAAAGATGTTCTTGTTTCAGCAATCGCGAGAGATTTTTGTAACCTCGAGATTTCCGACGTACAATACGCAAACGTTTTGGACATCGAGAATCTTGCCGATGTTTTGGGCGAAGCGGCCGTTTCCTTTGTGAAGGTTGCGGTTGCCGACAAAGAGGCAAATTCGTCTGACGTGCCTCTGTGTTCTGAGTTATTATAACCTTTGCTCGCGAAAATGATTGTTTGGTGTCATAAATCCTGATAAAATGGTAGTCGCTACCCACGCTTTACAGAGAAGGAGGTGCAGTTTAACAATGTCGATTGAAGCAAGAATAGAAGATAGGCCTGAGGCTTTGCGTCAAGTAATAAAGGCTATGAAGAGAGAGCTTGCCACGTTGCTAGGAGAGGCCCAAAAAACAGAAGGGGAGGAAGCAGAACAATAGAGCGCAGGAGGTAATGTCTTGATAAACGGACTATACGACGAAGATCATATGAAGCTAGTAATGGAAATAGTTGCAATACAAATTCTAGATATAGACAAGAAACTGGCTTTACCAGATCTAAATCTTTGCGGGAGATACGATGGCAAAGATTGTGCCGATCAATTCAATGCTTCGCTCTTAGATATCTTTCCAGAGCTAAAAAGCTCCGGATTCGAGAACATATCTTTTTTGAGTCTAGGTACCCTTGCAGAGTTTATATACGATCGAATGATCGATGGGTATGCTTATTTGGCACAGGATGAGGGAACTCTCCATCCATATGAAGTGAGTCGTTTGATACGATACTATCTTTGTCCCCATTTTTAGTTTGACCCGATGCCGGGCTTCTTAACAAGAAGTCCGGTATTCTTTTTTTATGATCATTTTTGAGGTATAATCGCAAAGCTATGAACAATAATGATTTGAGAGAAAAGGCGAATAATTTACCTCAAAAGCCCGGCGTCTATATTTTTAAGGACGGCAAGGGCAAAGTTTTGTATGTCGGAAAAGCGATAAGGCTTAAAAATAGGGTGATTTCTTATTTCGGAAAACCGGATTTGGCGCGTCCTCAAATTACCGTGATGATGGCTCAGGCTGAAGCTTTGGATTATGTAATTGTAAGTTCCGAAGTAGAAGCACTAATTACGGAAAATAACTTTATAAAGCGTTTTCGGCCTAAGTATAACATTCGGATGAGGGATGATAAAAATTATCTCTTTATAAAAATTACCAAAGAGGATTTCCCACGAGTTACGGTTGTAAGGAAACCTTCAAGGGATGGTGCCGCTTATTTTGGTCCGTTTACAAACAGCTTATACGTAAGAGAAACCTTAAATATTATAAAAAAGATTTTTCCATTTAGGACCTGCAAGGAGTCGCCTTTAAAAATGCGGCCCAAGCCGTGTCTCCAGTTTCATATCGAAAGATGCTTAGGACCCTGTGTGGAAGCGGTAAATAAAGAAGAATATCGTCAAATGATAGGTGAAGTCAGGGAATTTTTATACGGCCGCAATAGCCACCTGTTAAAAAGATTTCATAGGGAGATGCAGGAGGCTTCAATAGTTCAGAATTTTGAAAAAGCGGCTTTTTTTAGGGACAAGATTAAAGCCGTCGAAGCCACTTTAGAGAGACAGAATGTGGTAAATGTAAAGGTTATAAGCCAGGATATTTTAGGTGCGGCAGCGGATAGCCGCCTTGCGGTTATTACTTTGTTTCAGGTTAGAGACGGTAAGCTGATCGGTAAGGAAAATTTTGATTTAGTGTTATCCGAAACCCAACCTTTAGAAGAAATTATGATGGCTTTTTTGGATCAATACTATCAGGATGCTTCTTTCATTCCCAAAGAGATACTTTTGCCATTCCCCTTAAACGAGGATGAATTATATTTTGTGTCCGAGCTTATAAAAGAAAAATCGGGTACAAAAGTTGAATTTAAACTGCCAAAAATCGGTCGTTATAAAGAGCTGGTAAAGATGGCTACGAAAAATGCAGAGGAATACTTGTCAAAAGAAGCCAAGACTTTTACGAGAGAAACGGAAAAAGTATCCAGAGGACTCTATGAGCTTGGAGAGGCTTTAGGGCTTACTGCTTTGGGCAGAATCGAGTGCTATGATATCTCCAATATTTCCGGCATGCAAAGCGTGGGATCGATGGTGGTTTTTAAAGATGGGGTGCCGGCTAAAAATGAATACCGAAAGTTTAAAATAAAAACTTTAAGCACGCCAAATGACTTTGCAATGATGGAGGAGGTTTTAAGTCGTCGGTTTAGAGCCTTAGAAAATAACGACACTAATTTTAATAAAAAACCGGATTTAATCCTTATTGACGGTGGAAAAGGACAGCTGGCGGTGGCAAGTAAAGTCTTGAATAGTTTAAGGATAAATGTTAATATGGCCTCCTTGGCAAAGAAAGAGGAAGAGCTAATAAGTTTTGATGCAAATGGCGGGTTTTATTCCATAAAGCTTCCCCGAAATTCCGAAGGCTTATATCTTCTTCAGAGAGTACGGGACGAGGCTCATCGATTTGCTATTTCTTATCATAAAAATCTTAGAAGTAAATATCTTATTAAATCAGCCTTGAACGAGATTCCGGGGGTTGGTCCGAAAACAAAAAAACTTCTTCTTGAACATTTTGGGAATTTAGATAATATAAAAGAGTCGGATGAAGAAGCGATTATAAAAGTCATTGGTGAATCTAAATATAAACTAATTAAAGAGTACTTATAATGAAAAAAGTTGTTGTAATCGGTGGCGGCACCGGTAACTTTACGATTCTCTCTGGATTAAGGGAATACCCTCTAGATATAACGGCAGTGGTGGCTATGGCAGATGATGGTGGCTCAACCGCGGCATTAAGGGACGAATTTGGTATCTTGCCTCCCGGTGACGTTAGGCAATGTTTGGTAGCTCTTTCGGAGGAATCAGAACTACTTCGAAAACTTTTTAATTATCGTTTTGACAGAGGCGTTTTCTTCGGTCATACTTTTGGTAATCTTTTTATCACTGCCTTGGAAAGAGTGACAGGGAATTTTGAGAAGGCAGTCGAGGAAGCTAGCGATATCTTAAAGGTTAAGGGCAAAGTTTTACCAGTTACCACTGACGATGTAAGACTTTGCTGTAAGTTAGATAATAGAAGAATCGTAAAAGGAGAACACAAGCTAGATGAGTTTGATTTCAGGAAGTACAAGAAGCGGGAATTCTATCTTGAACCCGAAGGGAAAATCAATCCAAAAGTTAAAAAAGCTATTTTGGAAGCTGATTTAGTTGTTTTGTCTCCGGGAACTCTATCGACAAGTTTGCTCGCCAACTTGGTTGTGAAAGGGTTTCCGGAAGCGCTAAAAAAGACCAAGGCTAAGTTTATTTATATCTCTAATCTGGTTAACAAGCCTGAGGAAAATGAGGATTGGTGCTTAGAAGATTATTTAGAGGAGCTCAAGAAGTATTCCGGTAGGGGTTTTGATTTAGTTCTTTTTAACGTCACTGAACCGAGTACGGAGGTTAAAAAAAGATATCTCGCTCACAAAGAAACTCCCGTAAAGATGAAAAACGATAACTTAGAAAATGTTATTAGGTTGGATTTAATAAGCAATCAGATTGCGGCTAAGTCTAGGGCAGACATGATAAAACGATCTTTTATCAGACACGATTCGGATAAAATTGCAGCGGCTATAATGGAAGTATTAGATCGGGATCAAAACTCAAGGTCAATCCTAAATGCTCAGGGTAAACTTAGTAAAAAATGATGAAAACATAAAAATCTTTTGACTTAGGTTAGGGCAAGGATTAGGAAGCCAGTTTGGTAAGGAGGTAAGGGTGAAGTATTAAAAAAGACTTTGCTCTAACCCTAAACCATACCGGTTTCTTTGCCCTCGCCTTTACCTTTTTGTTTCTGTTTTGAGCGCTTTGCTTTATTGGGCAATTTATGCTAAAATGCTCTAAGTAGAATTAAAGGGAGTTACATGAAAACTTTTCTTTTAGTTACAATTTATGCGTCAGCTATCTTGGTAGTGGCTTCTATTTTACTTCAAAGCAAGGGAACTGGTTTGGGTGCCGTATTCGGTGCAAGTACTAATATATATAAAGTAAAAAGAGGCGCAGAGAAGCTTTTATTTTATCTAACGATCATAGCAAGCCTTTTTTTCTTTGGCGCTGTTTTTGCTTTAATTTTTGTAAAATAAGTGTTTAAGAAACTTAACCACAAAAAGCGGATTTTAAAATTCCAAAAGAATATTTTGGGGTTTTATGATAAATTCCCTAAACTGCTTCATGTAAAACGATTTGTTTTCACTCTGCTTTTGGTGGTGGGGGCAATTTGCATGATGTTTTGGCAATCTTTTAACAGGTTGCCTAATTATTTTAAAGTGAGTGAACCGGATTTCGGAGGTGTTTATAGCGAAGGCGTTACAGGAACAGTTGATAACTTAAATCCGGTATTTGCTTCTACTAACAGTACAAATTCCGAGGTTTCTTCCTTAATTTTTAGCGGTTTGACAAAATATAACGAACTTAGGGAAATTGTGCCGGATTTAGCCTATAACTGGACGGTTTCGGATGATGGCAAAGAATATACGTTTTCGCTCCGCAGAAATGCAAAGTGGCACAAATCGAATGAGTTTGTAAAAGCTCAGGATGTAGTTTTCACGGTTAATGCAATCCAGAACCCCGATACCAGAAGTCCCTTAAAAGAGAATTGGAGAGGTGTTCAGGCAAAAGTTCAGGATGATTGGACGGTTAAGTTTGTGCTTCCGCATCCTAACTACTCATTTTTAGAACTGACGACAGTGGGAATTATTCCTGAATCCTCATTTAAGGAGGTTCCGGCTAAAAATATGTCTGTTTCTAAATTCAATTTGGATCCAATTGGTTCCGGCCCTTTTGAGTTTGAATCCCTAAGTGAGAAACAGCATGGTCAGGAATTAACTCTTATTGCAAGTAACGATTATTTTCCTCACCCGGCCTTTTTAGATAAAATAGTCTTTAAAACGTTTAAAGAAAAATCTGATCTTCTAAAAGCATACTCAAAAAAGGATATCTATGGTATTGCCGGCCTTACTTTAGAAGATTATGAGACCTCTAAAAAGTTCAATAATTTAAATTACATAGAGATGCAGCTTCCAAGATATGTTGCCCTATTTTTCAATGTAAAAGATGGTATTTTTAGTGATGTGAATTTAAGAAAAGCAATTTCTAAAGCGATAAATAAAGATGCTTTAATTAGTGATACAAAGATTTTGGGTATGGTAACTAATTATCCTATTTTGCCGGGCTTAGTCGGCTACTCGAAAGATATTCCAAAAATCACTCAAAACCTAGAAGAGACTAATAAGATCTTAGACGACGCCGGTTGGAAAAAGGAAGGAGACTTCAGGAAAAAGGGTGATAAAATATTAGAGTTCGAGGTAATTACCAATAACTCGTTAGAGCTAAAGAGAGCTAGCGAAAACATTAAGAATCAATTAAAGCCTTTAGGGATTAATGTTGTCATAAAGGATGTCGATATAAACGTTTTACAGCAAGAATACATTAAACCGAGACGATATCAAGCAATCCTAATCGGAGAATCTTTAGGCGCAGATTCGGATCTATATGGGTATTGGCACTCAACTCAGATTACTGATCCTGGTCTTAATCTATCTCAGTTTGCAAATGACAAATTGGATAAGTATTTAGAAGCAGCGAGGCAAAGTAAGGATGAGGGATTAAAAAGAGATAAATTGATAGCGGCTCAGAAAATAATTCAAAATGAAATGCCAGCAGTATTTTTATATAACCCGAGCTTTATATATGCCGTTAATAAAAACTTTAAAGGGGTTAAACACGTAAAAATGATTGATCCTTCCTCTAGATTCAATGGCATTTATGATTGGTTTGTAAAGACCAAGAAAGAGAATAAGATTTAGATAGGCAGATTGGTTAATGGGTGAATTGGGTGAATTGGATTTACTGCTTTTCGCTGGTATAATTAATCTAATTTGGAGATTGGGTGAAAGAAGTCGATAAGACGAGTAAATGGAAAACTTTAGGGTCCAGGGTGGCCTACGAGACGCCTTGGCTTAAGATTATTGAAGATAGCGTCATTACTCCTGAAAGCAAGAAGGGTAATTATAGTTTTGTTCAAACAAGAGGAGATGCAGTTTTTATAGTTCCTATTTCTAGAGACCGCGAAGTATATCTTATTGGACAATTTCGATATCCGACAAATAATTACTCTTGGGAAGTACCGGCCGGCAATGCGGAAGGGCAGGACTCTTTAGAAGCAGCCAAAAGAGAGCTAGAAGAAGAAACTGGTCTTTTAGCATCAAGTTGGGAAAAAGTGGGATCATATTTTACCGCAAATGGCTTTTCGAGTGAAGCAACCCATCTATTTGTGGCGAGGAGTCTTAAGGAAACGGGAAGCCATAAACAGGAAGAAGAAGGAATAACAGCGGTTAAGAAAGTTAAGATAGAAGAGTTTTTTGACCTTGTGGATTCCGGCGAGATTAGCGACGGCCAAACTATTTTAGCGGTCTTACGGGCTCTTCATTATCTTGGTTATTTAAAGAAATCTTAAGCGATAAATTCTTTATTTAAAAGGTAAGTTATTTGATTATTTGCCATCTTTTTGAAATCAGAGTTCCGGGCTTTGTTCCAGTATGAAACAGCGCGTCTTTTAGTTTGTCGTTAAATATTACTTTCCCATTTCCTTGAAAATCTATTTTTTGTCCTACTAATAAGGAGGTGGTTCCATCGTTTGATGCTCCATCGAATTTGATTTCTCCAGAGGGGGCAAAAAAGCCAACTGAATTTGGATTTTTCCCATTATAATTTACCGCTACTTCCGATCCTTCGCTATATCTCGAGATAAAGACTGGAAAATGGTCTGAGCTATTAGGCAAGAAATTGACGCTGTCGTGAGTGACGGTTATCTTGCCATTTGTGATGATAAAGGTAAATAGCGGCCTTAAATTACCCTCATCATCTTTACCGTAAGAAAAAATAGTATCATTTAATTTGATATCCCCCCCATTAAATGTGATATTACCGGTAATCCAATAGGCTCCTTTTATTTCCCAATCATCATCAACGCTTAAATTACCGTCAATAACGACTGGTCCATCAGACATGTTTTTTATAAGGGGATCAGAAGTGTTTATGGTGCTTTGCGGTAATATTGCGGCATCAATTTTATTACCGCTTTTTTCACAAACTTCTTGCCAAGCTGCATAATTGATCTCGGGCAATTTGGGTAGTTCCCTTTCGCCGATAAGAGCTTGGAGCTGTCCCTCGGTGTAACTGTTGAGATAATCATACGCCGAATATGGCGGATGGATGGCGAGAGGAGTCTTGATGGCTCCTTTGACTTTGTCATCGATTGCGTTAGCAGCATAGGCATTTCCAAATAGTTCTAAAGATCCTGAGCCCCCGGTAATATCGTTTCCGGAATAGACATGTCCCTGTACTTCGATAGTTCCACCAAAATTAACGCCGTTACTTGCACTTTGAACCGCATACTTAAAAATAGAATCTTCTGTTTGTTTGTTCATCGCAATTGTTATTTTGATCTCTTTTAAAACTTTTTTTGGGTTTAAAACATTTGGCGAGTATCCGATAGAATTAATTATTTGGCTTTTGTCCGGTTGTCTAGTAACTTTTGTTTCATAAGAAGATAAGTCTTTGCTATCATATGTAAATGTTCCATTAATTGGTGGATGAGTTTCTGCACCTTCTTCGCCATATTTTTCAGGTTCATTATTTATTCTCGCAAGCATTTCTTCGGCTCCGGCCTCAGCAGCTTGAAGGGCTAATGATTGTTCATAGTTAAAACGACTTGATTTAAGATTAGCAATAACTAAACCAATAATTGCCATGCCAACGACTACCATAACGGAGCTATAAACTAATACTGTTGCAGCTATTGATCCTTTTTGATTTCTCATGTTAACGATTCCTTAAGTTAGCTTCGGTGGTATTTGTGGCTTCTAGCGATTTATTCCTTAAGGTTTTAGAAGACTTTAGGGTGATTCGCACGCGATCCGCTCCAGAGATTTTACTCTCCTCCCCCGCTTTAATACTTTCTAGCCCCTCTATTGTATATTCGCAACTAATTTCAGTATTTCTTGAAATAATACCGTATTCAGCATTTCTAGTGCTTAATTGATCGGGTACAACTTTTTTATAAAGATCTCCAGAATCTGTCCAGTATATAAAGTAGTCGATTTTGGGTTCCTTGGTTATTGGGTCGATAATCCAGCTTTCGGTATTGTCGATGGAGGGTATTTTTATAATTAAAGTATTGCTATTGTTGGCTGCATTAATTGTAACGGTTCGCGAGTCGTATGTTGGTAGAAACTCAGATCCTTGCAAAACCTCGTTTTTTATTCTATTAATGGTAGTTCGGTTTTCGGTTTGAAGATTGCTTACTTCGGATTGTTCGCTATAAGTTCTAATAGAAAGCACCGCGAGAGAGCTGATTGCCATTGCAAGTATGCCAGCAATGGCTACAATAATTAAGAGTTCAACAAGAGTAAAGCCCCTTTTTTTCATTAGAATACTCCTTTGTCAGCAATATAAGTGGGGATAACAATCTGTTCGTTCTTATTTTTTTCTTTCCATTTAATTGTAATTTCAACCTTTTTAATGTTTAAGCTAGTGTCTTCGGTGACAAACATCTCTCCTTTTCCTTCTGGCAGTTTGAGTTCAGGGATATTAAAACTTGTTAGGTTTTCTGGAATACTAGCATAATCCTTTCTTCGGTATTCTTCGATCTGGGCTAAAGCGCGGTTAACGGCTTTTGTTTTATTGGCACTCTTGCGATTTGCTTGAATGCTATTTAGATAAACAGGAATAATATAAACAGTAATTATCCCGATTAAGGATATTGCAATAAGGGCTTCTATAATAGTAAAGCCATTCTTTTTCTTTTGGTAATGAATCATTTTAAACATCTTTTAAAAAACTTGAGAGAGGTTATAAATTGGCAGAATTATAGTTGCAACCAAAAACCCCACTCCAACTCCAATAAGTAAAAGCATAATCGGTTCAATAAGAGAAGAAGCGCCTTTAATTGTATTATCGACTTCGCTATGGTAAAACTTTGATAATTTCAAAAGAATTTCATCAATTTTACCCGTTTCTTCTCCGATGGCAATCATTTGGGGGATCATTTTTGGAAATAACGGGTCTTCGCGTAACGGCTTAGAAAGAGTCGCTCCGTCTTTTATTTTATCCCTAACTCTTAAGATGCTCTCTTTATAAAACCTGTTATTCATGCCATCGGCAACGATATCTAGCGATTCAAGTATCGGGAGTCCTCCGGAGAGTAGTGTAGCCAAAGTCCCGGTAAAATGATCCATATACACTTTCTTGTAGATGTTGTTAAAAACTGGGATAACTAGCTTCATGTTATCGAGGGTAATTTTGCCTTTGTCGGTTTTCATCCACAATCTTAGAAAATAGACAAGGATTCCAAGGATCAGAATCGTTGCTATTCCATTAGCTCTTACAATGTCACTAATGGAGAGAATTATTCTGGTTATTAGGGGTAACTGAGCACTGGCCTCATCAAACACAGTTTTTATTTGAGGCAAAACCCAAATTGTAACAACGGCTGCCGTAAAGACTAAGACGGCTAAAATAAAGATTGGGTATGCCATGGCGCTGCGAATTCGGAGAATAGTCTCATAATCACTTTCTAATTGATCAGACAACTTTATAAGCATGCGATCCAAGGAACCTGATGCTTCACCAGCCTTAACGGCGCTTATATACATTGAAGGAAAAACATCCGGATATTTTTGGAAGGATTTATGCAGAGGCTCTCCATCTTCTATATCTTTGGCGATACCGGCAATTATGGTCGAAAACTTTAGATTCACCTCTTCGTCTACCAGAGTTTTAAAAGCTCTCGCTATAGGTATGCCAGCGCTTATCATAATTGATAACTCTTTAGAAAAAATCATCAGTGTTTTTAAAGAAACAGAAGAATGTTTTATGATTAAACGATCAAAGCCTTTAAACTTCTCTTTTACCACCATGCCGGTTGGCACAAGGCCCTTATCCGACAACAAATTGGCCGCACTTTCTTCGGTTTGCGAATCAATGGTACCGACAATAAGTTTATTATCTTTATCTCTTGCTTTATATGTGTAAGTTGGCATATTAAAACCTGATTATTAGGGAGTAAAAGGGTCTTCATCTGATTTAACTGGCTCATTAATGTTAACGCTTTTATCTTGCAATGTTTCCAGTTTCGCAAAGAAAGCTTTTTCTTTTTTGATATCTATCCGTTGAATATTAACAGTATTTTCTTTTAGAGGCTCCGAATAATTTTTTACGATAGGATAAACAAAAAAATGAGCGATTTCGATAATTAGAATTAATATGGAAAGCATAATTAGGTTTCTGTGAAAATTTTTAATACTGTGATCCACTTATCCCCCCGCCGGCTTTATTTTTAATTCGAATATTGGTAATATATTGGCTTTGCTCATATTAACATTAGCAATAGTGCTAACTGAATTTATAATTAATCTATTCTTTTCGACATTCTCTAGAAACTTCTTTAAATTGTTATGAGGGCCGGTTAAAGTTATTTTAATTTCAATGCCTTTGGTGTAAGTTGGCGCAAAGTTAATAAGAGAGATACCGGATTCACTAGCGGCTTGGCTCATCTGGGCTAAAATTTGACTAGCATCTTTTTGCTTTGTTTCGATCTCTTTAAGCGCATTAACTTTGGCGGGGAAATCTGGAAATTCGTTTTTAAGTTTTTTAAGTTCCTCAACTTCTTCTCTTTTAGTAGCTACTTCTGTCCTTTGTTTGCTCATTGTTTCTTCTTGAGACTTGATCATATTGCTTAGAAAAGAAGTTATTAAAATTGAGGTGCCGATAATCGCAAAGTATATCAAAGCATTAAAAAACTTGAAAGTATTCTTACTTACGACTTTTTCTAATTTCTCTTTTGCTTGGTTGTCGATATCACTCACTGATCATGGCCCTTGTTATTTTGGTATCTATTCTAAATGTCACAACTTTAGTCTTTTGGTCTATCGATGCTGATTGAATCTTAGGATCAATAAAACCAGCTTTTTTAAGAGATGAAGTATATTTGGAGATTTCTGTATATTCAGCTTTCTCATCACCCGATCTCCCCGTAGTTTTTCCATCTATTGTCAAATTATCGTTTTCGCTTAAACTAACATTATTAAGCCAGACTGTTGATGGAGTAGCAGCTTGGATATTGTTGTAGAATTTTGAGAACACAGTACGGTTAGAAAGCAAGTCCTTGCTTTTACTGCTCGTATAATATTGATAGCTACTTCTTACTTCATCGAGTGATATAAGCTCAACGTCTAAAGACTTTTTCTCGTTTTGTAAGGCGTAAACTTGTCCTTTGTTAGCAACAAATCTAAATCCTAAGATAGAGATCGAGATGCCGCCGACGACCATAGCGATTACGACTGTTTTAATAGTTTTAGGAAAGAAAAGTATCCTTTTTTCTTCTTCTTCTGGAATTAGATTTAATGTCATTTTGCCTCTTATATATAATAATAGTCTAGTTTTTAGGCCAGCGCAAGCCCTGCTGCCACTGCAAATCTTGGACTAATTTTTTTTAGTTGAGCGGGAGATTCGTGTGATGAACAATCTATCTTAAGCCACGTATTGGCAATGCTAATCTCTTTTTCTAAAGCGTTTCCCAAATATTCTGGAAAATTGGGGATAAGGGCGCATTCTCCGGAAAGAACGACCTGAGATATTTCCTTGCCATTCTCCATCGAAAAATGACAAAGCTTTTTAAATTCATCGATAATTTCTCTTAAAATTGGATTTTGTCTATAGTTAATATTTTGTTCGGATTCATTTTTTTTGACGGTATATTTATTGACAATTGCCACTTTCGTTGGACTTATGGATTTAGAAAAACTTATCATGGATTCAATAATTTGTTCTTCACCAGCTTTTATATATCTGCTGATTCTTAGGGCTCCATCTTGTATAAAATTTACAGTTGTGAGAGAAGAGCCGACATGAATGTTAATTATTGATCCTTGCCCTGGCTGAGTTAATGATCTTGCCAATGAAAACGGTTCGATTTCTAGAATTCCGGGTATGAGACCGCTGTTACTTATGACTTCCAAGTATCTTTTAATAATACGTTTGGGAATAGCCACTATTAAGACTTCGGTTTTTTCTCTTTGGTTGGTTACTATCCATTTGGCATGCGTATCTTCGATTTTTCCCGGAATTCGTTTTTTAATTTCCCATTTCATTGCATACTCCACTTCGGCAGCAGTCATTAACGGAAGGTCTATGGAAGCAGCAAATATTTCTCCTGATGATATGGCGCAGGCAACATCTGTTGTTTTGCAGCCGAGCATCTTTACCAGATCCTTTATCGACTTGGAGATTATTTCTAGGTCATCTTTATTTTCGGACATCAATATTCCTGCAGGAATTGGCATTTCTCCAACCTTTGAAAGCTTGTGCTGTTTCTTATTCTTTTCTAGCTCAACAAGCTTAATTGATCTGTAACCAATCTCAATACCTATAAAACTAGGACGCTCAAATATTGATATCATTAATGTTTTCCTTATATCGTTAGTATAATTATAGCTAGCTAGTTGTGTAAATACTAAAGTGGTTTTTAAAGATAGAAATTATTTACGAAATAGTGTTTTTTTAGTATAATATTTGGGTCTTAATAATTATTTTTGCCGAGGTGGTGGAATTGGTATACACGCATGCTTGAGGTGCATGTGGGCGCAAGCCTGTGCAGGTTCAAGTCCTGTCCTCGGCACCAGTTGAAGAAGTATATAGTATTAAGTAGTAAGCATTAAGCAATTTTAAAAACCTTCATTCTTTATACTTTATTCTTAATCCTTGCTTAAAAATTATTCCAAAATTTTTGTTTTTATGTTAATATATTTTTGCTGTTTTGAGTATGAAAAAGAAACACGGGCGCTTAGCTCAGTTGGCTAGAGCGACTGGTTTACACCCAGTAGGTCACAGGTTCGAGTCCTGTAGCGCCCACCATTTTTCGCCGCGAGGCGAAAAATGTCCTACGAAGCTTTAGCGTAGTAGGACTGCTCAGTTTAACAACCAAGTTTCGTGAATGGCTTCAAATGGCAAGCCAAATTCGGATGTCAGATATCTGAGTTCGGAGGTCGGATTTTCAGAAATCCGATGTCTGATATCCGAAATCTGAACACGGCGGGGTAGCTCAGTGGTAGAGCGAAGGACTGAAAATCCTTGCGTGGGCAGTTCGATTCTGCCCCTCGCCACCATATAAAGTTCTTTTACAATTGGATAGGCTTGTTTTATAGAGAATTTGAAAAATAAATAAATATGCGGGCGTCGTATAGTGGTTATTACGTAGCCTTGCCAAGGCTAAGATGGCGGTTCGATTCCGCTCGTCCGCTCCATTTAATTTAGAGGTAGAAGATGGAAGTTAATGTGTTTCGTTCAAAAATTAAACCGAATGCGAAGTTACTGGTTGAAGGTAAAGAATTCTCTGTAAAAGAAGTTATTAAATTTCGTTTTGATGATGGAACATATTATGTAAAATGTTTTTTGAGTGGCGGTTATGTGTTTGCCGATGATGAAGAATCCAATAGTTATATTTTGGTAAAACCGATTGAGACTCCTTTTGAGGAGCCCTTTCCAGAAAGCCTGGAATTTATGGGAAAGAGGCTTGATTTTCTTTTTACTGCTCGTGCGACTGCTGAAGAGACGTTCGGAGAAGAGATATTTAAAAAGGGTGAATCGGAAAAGTTTTGGGATTTTAAGGCCGCTGATGGTAGCTATCTAAGTCTGGGAATCAACGATCAAACGGCTGAAAGAGCGGATGATTTCGGCAAAATAATTGCACCGGATCAAGTTGCCCTACGATAATTTGGCCTCGTGGCGGAGTGGCTACGCAGCGGTCTGCAAAACCGCGTACACCGGTTCAAATCCGGTCGAGGCCTCCATGATTCGGAATAAAGAATAACGAGTTAAGAATTAAGTATTATTTTTTTGTATGTTCTTTATACGTTATTCATAATTCTTAATTCTAAAAGCGCCCGGGTGGCGGAATTGGTATACGCGCTGGACTTAAAATCCAGTGGTGGCGACACCTTGCGGGTTCGAGTCCCGCCCCGGGCACCATAGTTTGACAAGCTTACTATTGTTTAGATCTTAAAGGCTTTTATTTATTATAACATGGTAAACCCTGAGTTAATCGAAGGCCGGGTATCATTGGTAAAAGAGCAGCCAAAAAGATTTTTTTTGTTTAAAAGAAAAATCTCCGAATGGTGGGTTGCGGCTTGAGCGGGTGCTCAAACTTATTGCAACTCCATTCGGAGATTTTAGAAGCATAAAAATCTACAGGCCATTAAAAGATAAATGGTCCTTTTGCTTCTATCATTTCTGAGGTAAGTACCTGGCCTTTTGGTAGGTCTATTTTTGCAACTTGATCCATAATGATTGCATTTTCAGGGATAAAATATGGATCCCAAGTGTAGGTCTTGTTTAGTAGGTTATAGTAAGCATATCTAACCCCACCATCCTTTTCGACTTCGATTCTGACATATTTTTCTGGTGCCAGTGCCGTTTTGGCCATACCCATCTCCTTTACTCATTTTACCTATTGATTATTTAAATGAACCATCAAGCGTAAGTAATATACCATTATGTCAGATATGAATTCAATTGGCAATATTTTTATGCTGGGTTTGTTGTGGTTTTGTCGACACCAAGCGGTTTTTTGATTGCTAAATTAAGAAAATTGTTATACAATAACCGGTCAGCTTTTTAGATTAATTAGTTGGGTATCTTAAGATAAGAATAGAGGTGAGATGGATTGACGAATGTATACACGGAAATACTATTTGTGCTGCCGGCATGGGATGGTGAGGATAAGGAGTCTTGCTGGAGAATTGAAGAAGGTCAGAATATGTGGTCTGAGGGTGGATATGATTACGTGGCATCGATTGGCGACATCGTAAAGAAAACACAAGAACGACCGCCGGGCGATGTTATGGCCGATCAGTTTGCGGAATTTGGCATCCCGGAGGAGCAGATAATCCGGAACGAGACCGGCTATAGGCCGCTAGATGGTTATCAAAATGTCATCTGCTTGATACTAATGTTAAGAAAGCTTGGTATTAATAACCCTCGAGTAACTATCGTAAGCCACAAGACTCATGCAAAAAGGTTAGTGATGGTTTTTAAAGCTTACGGCGTTTCGGCCGTGGAACATGGCATGGACTATCACATACCTTTCCATCGTCAATGGATCTTCGAACCTCTATATTTATTAGGGCATATCATAGATCCAAAAGGCGAATCAGTTATCACTGAAATAACGCGCCTCAAGAGAAAGATTGAGGGTGGCTATGGTCTTAATAATTTGTGCAAGGGAAGTAACCCCCCGATTTAATAGTTAATCGGGGGATTTCGTTATAAATTGGATCAATTAGCTTGTTATTAAGAACATTGCTAACTAGCTTTACCATTTTGGAAGGTGTGCTATAATGAAATCGTAAAAAGGGGTAATTAATATGTCTCAACCTCATCTATCAGAAGACTTAAAGAAAGAACTAAAAGAAGAAAAAAAGGAAGCTAGAAAATATATGTTGGTTTGGCCGGTAACCGGTTTTTTAGCAATCGGAATGATTGCATTCTTCTGGAAGATTTATTATAAGCCGATGAACAATACCAATGTAACGCCGACTCAAGAAATATCCTATCCGCCCCAAAGCGAATCTAAGCAGGCCGAAAATACCGAGACACCGAATCCAACAACTTCTCCGGCGCCGTCAGTTCCGGCACCGACTGCTACTCCTGCTCCCACGCCAACTCCAACGCCATTATCATCTGACAAAACGCATACCATTAGTGAAGGCGACACTCTTTGGACTATTGCTTCTAAATATGACACTACGGTAGAGGCCATCCAAAAAGCTAATAATATGGATGGCGAAGACCTGCAAATTGGCCAGAAATTAATCATTCCCTAAGAACTAAGATAGTAAATAAAAACAATAAACAAATAATAAAAAACGTTTTATAATACTTTTAGATCTTAATAGTTAACTGTTTATTGCTTATTATTTTTGTTCGCTAAACAAAAAAGGAGGAAAAATGAACCCACTTTTGATAGTTGCTATTCTCGCAATTGTTTTTGGCCTGTATATTGTCTTTGCTTTTAACCGGCTGGTATCACTAAGAACGAGATCGGAAGAAGCTTGGAGCGATATAGATGTCCAATTGAAAAGAAGGCATGATTTAATCCCGAACTTAGTGGAAACGGTAAAAGGTTATGCTACTCATGAAAAAAGCGTTTTTGAAGAAGTAACCAAAGCTAGAACTTCAGCTATTAATGCTCGGAGCATTGAGCAGCAAGGCAAGGCAGAAAATGTGTTAACGGACGCCTTAAAATCGGTATTTGCGGTGGCAGAAAATTATCCCGATTTAAAGGCTTCGGATAATTTTCAGAAGCTTCAGGATGAATTAACCGATACCGAAGATAAAATTCAGGCCTCAAGAAGGTTCTACAACGGCAATGTCAGAGACCTTAATATAAGTATTGAGCAATTTCCCTCTAGTATAATTGCCTCATTATTCCACTTTCAAAAGAAAGAGTTGTTTGAGATAGAAAATCCGGAGGAGAGGGAAAATGTCGAGGTGAAATTCTAGCTAAAGAATCTAGAGTGTAGTATTTAGAATTTGGAATAGGAATATTGAATACAGAATGTAGTGCTGAATAATTCTAAATTTTTTTATTCTTCATTCCTATTCTAGATACTAAATTCCAAATTCTATATTGTATTTTTGTCTTGGTGGTAAGGAGGATTATGTATCGAGAAATTGAGTCTAATAAAATAAAAACTGTCATTATCATGATTTTGTTTCCTGCGTTTGTAATCGGACTGGCATATGTTTTTTCTTATCGCTATCCTGTTATTTTGCCGATTGCGGTGATTTTTTCATTAGTTCAAGCTTGGGCCGGTTATTTTTATTCCGATAAAATAACTCTTGCGGTTTCCGGTGCAAAACCGGTTTTAAAGAATGATAATCCGGAGCTTTTCCGCATTGTCGAGAATCTATCTATTGCAAGCGGTCTCCCGATGCCTAAAGTTTATATAATTAATGATAGTGCGCCTAATGCATTCGCTACGGGCCGGAATCCGGATCATTCGGCGATTGCTGTCACTCGGGGACTTTTAGAAAAATTGGAGAAAACAGAATTGGAAGGCGTAATTGCCCATGAGATGTCTCACATCAAAAATTATGATATACGGCTTATGACAGTAATGGTGGTGATGGTTGGGATTGTTGCCTTAATGGCCGATTTTTTTCTCCGAATGAGCTTTTGGGGCGGTCGTGATGACGATCGTCAGTCCGGTCAATTAGGGCTTATTCTGATGGTAGCCGGTATCGTTTTGGCACTTCTTTCGCCTATTTTTGCGAGCTTAATACAACTCTCGTTATCCAGGAAGAGAGAATATCTAGCCGACGCTACGGGAGCACTTCTGACTAGATATCCAGAAGGCCTCGCCAAAGCTTTAGAAAAGATTGCGGCTGATACAGAACCTTTGGAAGCGGCTAACAAAGCTACGGCCCATCTATATATAGAAAATCCTCTAAAAGAACATAAAGGATCATCGAGGGGATGGTTTATCAATTTTTTTAATACTCATCCTCCGGTGGAAGAAAGAATAAAACGTCTTAAGGCTATGGCTTAAAAAAATAAACAATAAACAAGAATAAATGCACAAATCTCGATTCTTAAATTGTTCTTTGCTTATTGCTTATTGTTAATTGGTATTGACCCTTTAGTCTATTAGCCTAAAATATTAATATGAAATGTTTGTATTGTGGCGGACAAGTAGTTTACGACGAAGGTCATTATGTCTGTTTGGATTGTGGCCGAGTTTTTTCTTATGAGCAGCTTAGAGCAAATGACAAGGATAATTCATCAAATATTAGAGGACAAAAAGTCATTACGCCTTCGGGCTTAAATGATAGCGGTGTCGAAGAATTGATTGCCAAAGAAGAAGCCGCTGGTAGCCTTAGCGAACCATCAAAAAAGGTTGAGGAGGTTGCCCGAGAAGAGGTAAGGGAAAAGCTGGAAAACATTAAAATAGGCGAGACAACTGTTAAGAAAGAGTCAAATATTGCTCACGAAAAATTAGGATTTGATCTCTCGGCTTATAAAAATGTCGGTATTAAAAACAAAGAAATTGCTGAAGATTTGGTTCATGACTTAGAGCATCAAGCGGTTAGGAATGTTAATGTGTTTTCGAAGATGTTTCGTTTTTACGGAAAGCAAGTCGTTGATAATTTTAAGAAAAATATCAAGAAAGACGAGTGATTTAGAGCTCATAATTTAAATAAGAGCTTAGCAAAGCTCTTATGTTGTAAGATGAGATTTTTTTATGAGAGACAATCGATGGTTAGAGCTAAAACTTCAGGATATTTGGAACAGATATTTTTTGGATATCGAAAAATTAAATGATGTTAAGATTCGCTTTGGACGGAAGGCTCGGACAAGGCTTGGCTCGATTAAAAAACAAGATGATGGCTCTACTCTTATTACCATTAATTCTCTGCTCAAGATCGGTGAAGTGCCGGAGTTTGTAATCCAGGGAACAATTGCTCATGAGCTTGTTCATTATGCGCATGGTTTTTCTTCCCCTCATCTTAAAAGGTTTGACCATCCTCATAAAGGCGGTGTGGTAGGAAAAGAAATGGCCACAAGGGGCCTTGAGGATATCTTAATTTTGCAAAAAAGATGGCTAAAAGAAAATTGGAAAAATTTTTTAGACAGCCACCATCCTCGTGTTGCCACAAAGCGAAAAGTTAGAAGAAAGAAGATAAAGAGATATGCTTTTCTTCTGAAGCGTTAAAGCTGTATAGCAATCTGTTAAATTTTGAACTTGTTACTTAGCATTTTTGTGTTTATTATTGTAATGGAGGGTTTTTGTGTCAAAGATTAACTGGATAAAGAAAAATCATACAAGCACCTGCATTTTTCTAAAATATGAATTTGTCCAAATGCTTCTAAAAAAGATCGAAAAAGAATTTGGATTTAAAATTAATTATTATTTTTATAATGGTTTAATTCATTCTTCATATATAACTCATGATGAATACGACAAGCTTTCCGAATCAATAGTGAAAAAGCTAAAGAGTAGTCCGGATTATTCCTCGGCCAAAAGTGAGGATTTAAAAAGGCTTCTTCGGAAAATTCAAGTTTTATCGGATGAACTTTTTCATTCTGATTTTAAGAAGATCAATAACGAAGGGCTCTTAAGAATAATTAAATCCCTAAAAACCGATCTTTCGGACCTTTTCTTTTATACATTTATTCACCCTTTTATGAAGACAGAAATGGCTTTTGGGCTTATGAAAATATTGCCTAAGGATAAGCATGAAATTCTTTTGGGATTGGCTGATGACGGCGAGGCATCCAAAGAAATAGATGAATTTTTAGAAATAGTAAATGGGGCTTATAAAAACGGTTTAGCAGAAAATTACCGAAAGAGACTCGCCGAACATGCTCAGAAATATTCTTACCTCTCAGTAAAACTATTCTCAGATAAGTTGCTTGGAACCCAAGATTTCGAAAATAGCGCCAGAATGGTGATGGATGAAATTGATCCCAAGATTTTAATTGATGTTTTAGCTAAGGAAAGGGATGAAAGAAAGAAAATGTTTACGGCCGAGTTAGCTAAAATAACTGATAAAGCTGTTGTAAGTAAAATTCTCTTGTTTCAAGATTATCTGTCGGGTGAATATTCCCTGAGGGAAGCTCTTCGGAAGTTCGAATCAAGCATTGCGCCCTTACTCAAAGAAGTTGCAGATAGGACTTCATATTCCTATGAAGAAGCGCAATTGCTTACCTTAGAAGAAATGATAAGTGCATTAAATGGAGAAGTGTTCGATGATTTAGAAATGAACCGGAGAAAGTTGGGTTGGGCAATTCTAGTTTGGGAGACTAAAATGCAGATAGTTCCCAGACATGAATTTATCAGTCAGATAATAAATGACTACGGCATTATTGCAGAAAATGAAAATCCGCCGGAATCGATTGCCGGCAATGTTGCTTCTCAGGGAGTAGCTTCGGGTAAAGTAAAGGTGATCCACTCGGAAACTGAGCTTAATAAAATCGAAAAAGGTGATATTTTAGTTGCAAAAACCACCTCTCCAGATTATGGCATGGCGATGGGGCGGGCAGCCGGGGTCATTACCGACGAGGGCGGAGTGACGTGTCATGCTGCTCTGGTTTCCAGAGAGTTGGGGATTCCGTGTATAATTGCAACCCAAGTGGCTTCAGAGAGATTGCATGACGGCGATCCAATTATTTTAGATGGGGATGAGGGTAAGGTGTGGATAATAGGTCAAAACAAGAAAACAGGTAGTAAAGAGATAAGCGGAAAAATTCTTAATCGAGGTAAAGTTAAGGGAGCTTTAAGAGAACTAAATAGCATTTTGGATTTTGCAAAGGTGGGTAAGGACGATATCGTGGTCTTAGAAGAAATATGGCCGGAATTACTGCCAGGTTTGCTTAAATCAGCAGGCTTTATCGTAAAAAATAATTCTTTGTTTGCCCAAGTTTATTCTAAGGTTTTATCTAAGCCTTGTTTGTTAGTAGAGCCGGAGTCTCTCTTAGTACCAGCCTATTCCAAAGAGACCGAATTAGATTGCGAGCAGGGGTTTGTAAAAGTATCAAGTTCATATTGATACTTATTCTGTCGGAACTTGAAGGCTGTCGTAAGTATCTTTCGAGATAAATTTTGTGAGCTTTGTGCCGTCATCATCGACAGATCTTACGGCAAACCGTTTTTGGCCGCCTTTTCCTTCATAAATAGTTTTTTTAAGATGGTTGTCAGAAACGTCAACTTTCTGACGCTTTTTTACATTATAAAATTCCATGTTTTCTCCTTATTACACTTCAATTTTAAATAATCTCTTCTAAACATCTATGGTAGAACCTCCAAATTTTCCCTACTAGACAAGACAAAAAACACATAATAAGATAGATACATAAGAGTTTGGGAGGCGATGTTTAGTTTTGTCTGGAAAAAATTCCGAGATCTTAAAATAAACCAAAAGACGCTCATATTTTCTGCCGGAGCCTTTTTGCTTATTGTTTTAGCTTTAGTAACCGATTTTAAGACTTTTCTTAAAATTTCTGACGCCAGTACTCATCTTCAAAAGCATGTTGAATTTTTATCAAGGCTGGGTAAGGCAAATTGGGCAATAATAAACTACGCTCAAGCTCATTTTGAATATGCAGACGAATATTCGAACGATAAAAAAGTACTCTTCATAAAGAGATCCGAGGAATTAAAACCTGCTTTTGATAGCTTGAAGCAGTTTATAGAAATTGAATATCGCGAAAGGCACGACAGCAACAACAGTCCGGATTTGACAGTTAATAATTTATCATTTTCTGAATTTCTTGACCAAGAGATGGATAAATTAAATCAATTCACTCAGAAAACGCTGCAAGCTAAAAATAAGGATGAGCTAAAAATTATTCATAAAGAAATCCACCCGGCTACTTTCGATATCATTTATGATCTTCAGGATGTAAATTATAAGATATCGGTTTTAAGAGAAGATCTTATTTTTCAAATCGACAATTTAAAGAAGGGTGCCATAAATGGAATGATATATATTTATTTGTTGGTTCTCTTCGGGATGCTTCTTATTAGGTTTTTAATTCATATAACTATTAACAAACCCTTAGTTGACCTCGAAAGAGTTATGAAACAGACCAATTTTTCAAAAAGTTTAAGAGCGAATGAAATTGCTAAAGATGAGATTGGAAACTTGGCTAGAAGCTACAACAAAATGATGCAGCATCTTAGGGTCTCTTATGACAGTATGAGCGAAGAAACACAGAGGGTTAAATCAATTTTAGAAAATATCGGCGACGGAGTTATAGTTACAGATAGCGAAAATAAAATAATAATTTTTAATCCTATGGCAGAACTAATTACTGGCTTTAGAGAATCAGAGGCTCTAAATGAAGATCTGGAAAAGATCTTGATTTTTAAGGAAAAAGAACATTTTGGTTATATTCAGAAAAATTTGACAAATCAGGGTTATTGCAAGCCGGAGAATTATTGCGATATCAGTAAAAAAAGCGGCGGTATAATTTCTGTTAAGGGAGCGGCTAATAGATTTCAGTTTGATGAGCATGATTTTGGATCAGTTTATGTTATAAGGGACGCTACCAAAGAAAAGGAAGTAAATGAGATGAAATCGGAATTTGTTTCTATTACTTCCCATCAGCTCAATTCCCCGTTAACTGCCGTTCAGTGGGCAATCGAAGTGATTGTTTCTGAAAAATTCGGCAAATTGAATGACGAGCAGAGAAATATTCTAAAATCAGCTTATAAATCAAATTCTCAAATGAGAGAACTTGTAAAAGATTTATTGGATATTTCGAGAATCGAAACTGGCAGATTAAAGCTTAAGGCGGAGACCCTTGATCTAAAAGAAACGGTTGCTGCTATTATCGAATCTATGGTACCAATTATTGAGCCCAGAAAACAAACCATAGTTTTAGAATGCGAAAGCAGCTTTTATATAGATGCCGATAAGACTTATTTTAGGCAGGTTATTCAAAATCTTTTATCAAATGCTAGTAAGTACTCCGGTGAAAGTAAGAACATTGCCGTAAAAGTCACAAATGAAATTGGTATGGCAGTGGTTTCTGTTCGGGATGAGGGAATTGGTATACCGATTGAGGAACAAAAAAATCTGTTCCAAAAATTTTATCGAGCGGGTAATACCGGGGAAAATGAAGGCAATGGTCTGGGATTATATATTATAAAGGAGATCGTTCAAAGGTTTAAAGGTAGGATTTGGTTCGAATCCATAGAAGGACGAGGATCGGTATTTTATGTTTCTATACCCATAAATAAGGAATCGAATAAAAGAAAAGGAGGAGAATATGGAAAAAAGACTGTTAGTAGTAGTGCAGCTAATAATTAGTCTCGAATGGCTTAAGGGTGGCTGGGAGAAAGTAACCGGTGGTGAATTTGTAGGAGGCATGGAAAAAACTCTCGGATACTTTGCTTCCAAAAATCCCTTTGGGCTTTATAAGTCTTTTCTTTCTGAGACAGCCATTCCGAATGCCACAGCGTTTGGTATTATGGTTAGCTGGGGCGAACTTTTGTCTGGATTAATTTTAGCCTTAGCTGCTTTAACTATTCTTCTAAACAAGCGACTTAAATTTAGAAGAGAAATTACTCTAGCTGCTTTGATTGTTGTAATGGTGATGAACGCTAATTTTTGGCTTGCTGCTAAATGGACAAGTCCGGCAGTAGATGGCTTGAATCTTATAATGTTTGCAATCGAATTTGTTCTTTTGTATGCCTGGCTCTTTGTTTTTACAGAAGAGAAAAAGAAAGCGAAAGCTGCATCATAGTAAAAATAATACTATAATCTTTTCTAAAGATTGCTATAATTATCCTCATGGATCAATCGTTTATAATTTTAATTGCAATTGTGGTTGCCGGTTTTGGTGTAATCATTTTTTTAATTAATAAGAGGCTCAGCGATCTAAAAATAAATTCAGAAAATGACAAGAGCGTGCTTTTATTGCAGCAGCAGCTAAACCAAGTTTCGGAACAGTTAAGTAAGGGCCTTGTAGAATCATCTAAAACAATTCAGGAGCAATTTAGGTCAAGTGCCGGAATAATAAGGGACGTAACCGAAAAACTAACTAAGCTGGAAGATACCAATAAACAAGTGGTAGGGATAACGGAGCAGCTTCAGGGCTTGGAAAACATCTTAAAAAATCCGAAGCAAAGAGGGGTTTTGGGGGAATATTATCTAGAAACAGCCCTTAAAAATCTTTTTTCTCCTAATGCCTACAAAATGCAATACAGTCTTGGCACGGACGAAAAGACGGGCAAGGAGCTGATTGTCGATGCCGTTCTTTTTATAAAAGACAAAGTTTTGCCGATTGATTCTAAATTTTCCTTGGAAAACTATAATAAAATTTGCGAAGAAAAAGACGCAGTTAAGTGTGAATCGCTTCAGAAGTTGTTTAAGCAGGATTTAAAGAATCGAATTGATGAAACGGCGAAGTATATCCGGCCCAAGAAGCGAACGATGGAATTTGCTTTTATGTTCATTCCGTCGGAGGGAATTTATTATGATTTGCTTGTAAACCAAGTGGGAACCTTAAAAGTGAACACCAGAGATTTAATTGATTATGCAACAAACAAGAAAGTCATAATTGTTTCTCCAACTTCTTTAGCGGCTTATTTACAGACCGTTTTGCAGGGACTTCGAGCTTTGGAGGTTCAGGAATCAATTAATGATATCGTGGATAATATTCATAAGCTTGGCAATCATTTAAACGCTTACCAAACTTATGTCTCTAAATTAGGAAGGTCTTTAGAGACTTCGGTTAATGCCTATAACGAAGCCAATAAGGAATTTGTAAAGATAGATAAAGATGTGACCAAGATTACCGGCAAGGGTCTAGATTCGGAACTTCTGCAGCTGGATAAGCCAGCAGAGTAGAATCTGGAATTTGGAATCTTTAATATAGAATAAAGAATCTAGAGGATATTAAAGCCCTAATAATTCTTAATTCTAAGCCCTATATTCTTATCCTATATTCTAAATACTTTATGCCAGATTCTGTTTTTGCTTATTCACAATTTTTTTATTGACATGTTTCACACATCTGTTTCATAATAGCTTATGTCAAGGGCTTGCTTATCACGATTGGCTTGCCATTTGAAGCTTAAGAAGGAGCGAAAAATGGTGGGTGAAAGCCCAGGTTAGAAGTACCCCCCTTATTTCTAATCTGGACTTTCCCTACTGTTTTAAATAATCTGAGGTTTAAAAAACCTTTAAACACAAAAATAAAAAGCAAGCCCAAAAATAAAAGAGGCAAGCAAAAGGAATTATTTCGATTTGTACCTTATTTTAAAAAAGGAGTGGTAGTTAACTTATTGGAGGGTAAGGTTTATTTGTTGCTATCTTCCAATGGCTCTCTACCACCTGTAGGGAGTTAAACTATGTATCTTTAATGCATAGTAGATAAAAAATACCCAGTTTGGGTATTTTTTATTCGACCTTTCTGTTGGCAAAATAAATGAAAATGAACTATAATTAAATTACAATGAGTATTTTTTCTATGAAAATTTTAACTTATGTTTTCTTGTCGCTAGTCGGCTTATTATATTTTCTGTTTTATGTCGATCCATGGAAGGCAGGTTTCATGCAAATTGTATTATTCTTTGGTCTTATCTTTATGAGCGGCTTTTCAATCGGTTCTTTTGCGGCTTTTCAGATAAGAAAATCCCTTACTTTTATAGAGATGCCCAAAGCCTCTATTCGCGAAGGTATTTTTATAGGAATAGTGGTGACTTCTTTGGCGATTCTTAAATCTCAGAATTTGCTTTGGTTTTGGGACGGCTTTTTCCTAATCACAGCCTTTATTCTAATTGAAATATTTTTATTATCTAAAAAAGGTAGGTTAGTATGAATAAATCGTTAAGCAACTTAGAAAATGCGCAAGCATCTTCACCGCTCATTGCGTCAGTAGGTCAGATGATCCCATCGCTCCTGGTCTTTTTTGCATTTTTTTATGCCGTTAATTTTGCTATTTTCGTTCTCTATCTTAAATTTGTAGTAAAAGGAAAAATCGTATGGCCAGCAGTGGTCGGGGTCGTTGGGGCATCGGCGGTGGCTGCATTTATCTCAATCTTTTTGTCCTTTTTGGTTTTTAGTAATGTAGTCTTTACCTTTATCCTAACTTTTGCTATTATTGGCCTTGCGGATTTTGCTTTGATTAAGTATTTACTAAAGCTTAGGGAAAAGCAGAATATTGGCTTAAGTACCGCTTTAGCATTTCTTGCGAATCCAGTTCTTTGGCTCGTAATCATATCATGAACAATTTAAACGATATTTTAAAAGAAGCGACGGAGGGAATAAAAAAAGCTAGCTTAAGTAGCGAGGTAGAAAATTTTAGAGTTCGATACTTAGGAAGAAAAGGAAGAATTACTTTGGCTATGAGCTCTCTTGCTACTCTACCCATTGACCAGAGAAAAGAAGCCGGAAAAGAATTGAACAAAATAAAGCAAGAAGTTGAGTCGATGATCGAGAAGAGACTTTCCGAGATCACCTCTTTAAAAAGAGAGAATCTTGCCGATGGAGAATGGATTGATGTCACGGCGCCGGGGATTAAACATACAGTTGGACATCAGCATCTGGTGACCCAGACCATAAAGGACATGGTGGAAATATTCTCTAAGTTGGGATTTTCAGTCGCCGAGGGCCCAGAAATAGAAACGGATTGGTATAATTTTGAAGCAGTAAATATGCCCAAAGATCATCCGGTTAGAGACACCCAAGACACTTTTTTTATAAACGAAAATTTGGTTTTACGGACTCAAACTACGCCGGTACAAATAAGGGTAATGCAAACCGAAAAACCGCCGATAAGAGTGATTGTGCCAGGTAAAACCTACAGACGGGATAGCGATGTTACCCACACCCCGATGTTTCATCAATTAGAAGGTTTGGTGGTTGACGAAACTGTAACACTGGCTGATCTAAAGGGTACGCTAGAGGCCTTTGTTCGCGCTTTTTTCGGGGAAGAAAGAAAAACGCGGTTTAGGCCGCATCACTTTGCCTTTACGGAGCCCTCGATAGAAATGGATGTATCTTGCGGTATCTGTGGGGGGGGTGGTTGCCGGGTTTGTAAATATTCCGGTTGGGTTGAGATATTAGGTGCCGGTATGGTTCATCCCAACGTTTTAAAAAATGGGGGCATTGATCCCGAAAAATACCAAGGTTTTGCATTCGGATTTGGTATAGAGCGTCCGGCGATGCTAAGAAATAACATTGATGATTTAAGATTGTTTTTTGATAATGACTTACGATTTTTGGAGCAGTTTTAATGACCAAGAATAGTCGCTACGTAATAATGGCCGTAGAAATGATTCTTATCTTTTTTATTGGTTCGTTAGTTTGGATATCTGCATATGTTTGTATATCCGGAGATTGTTCTCAAAGCGGATTTGCCAGCCAGCATCCGGCTTTATATTACGTTGCAGTTTTAATGGTATCTACTATGATTCTTTCCGGAATTTTCCATTATCAAGATGAGTATTTGATAGGATATTAATCATGAAAATGACTTTTTTAAATAAATATAGTAAGTATTTGGAGGGATAAAATGAAAGCAGCAAGATTAATTTTGATTACTTTGGAAATCATTTTTGTCACGTTTTTGACATTTTTTGTTTGGACGGTGGAGCTCGCTTTTAACGTAAAAAAGGCGATAGTTTTCGGAAATCCCGTTCTTACCTTTGTGGTCATTCCGCTGCCAGCAGCCTTTATAACGCTTATGATACTATTTTACTTTCAGGATAAGTTTATTTTTAAGATAAAGAAGAAATAAAAAATGCGAGTACCAATCAAATGGCTAAAGGAATATGTAAAGACTGATAAAAGCGATAAGGAAATTGCCGAGCTTTTGTCCTTATCCGGCACGGAGATCGAAAAAATTGAGAACCATGCTGTTACTTGGAGCGGTGTAAATGTAGCAGAAGTCTTAGAAATCGAAAAACATCCTAATGCGGATAGGTTAAGATTGGTAACGGTAAACACCGGCAAGGATAAGCAAACCGTAGTTTGCGGCGCGGCCAATGTAGAGGTTGGCCAAAAAATTGCCTTTGCTCGTGAAGGCGCTAAGCTAGGCGACTTCGAGCTAAAAAGAGTAAATATTAGAGGGGTAGAATCGGCCGGAATGTGTGCTTCCGAGGCGGAACTTGGTTTATCTACGGAATCAACCGGCATCATGGTTCTAAATGCATCTGCTAAGATTGGTGCGTCTTTAGGGGAAGCATTGGAAGTTGGTGAGCCTGTTTTAGAGGCCGAAATTACGCCAAATCGGTCTGATGAATATTCCATGATCGGGATCGCCAGAGAAGTGGCGGCGGTTACTGGTGATGAACTCAAATTTCCAGAAATCGATTTAAAAGAGACCGAGGAAAAAGCTGACTCTCGGATAAATGTCGAGGTTTTGGATAAGGATTTGTGCTCCCAATATCTTGCCAGAGTAATTCAAATAGAAAAGATCGGCGAATCTCCAGATTGGATGAAAAGGCACTTAGAGGCTGCCGGAGTTAGGCCAATCAATCTAGTGGTTGATGTTGCAAATTACGTTATGTTAGAACTCGGTCAACCGCTACATGCTTTTGACGGTGATAAAATTGCGGATCAAAAAATTGAGGTAAGGAGAGCGAATGACGGCGAGGTCTTAGAAACTCTTGACGGTCAGAAAAGAAAATTAGATAGTTCGATGCTTGTTATTGCCGATGCCGAAAAGCCGATTGCTATTGCGGGAGTCATGGGCGGAGCAAATTCTGAAATTTCTGCAAAGTCTAAATTTGCAATTTTGGAATCGGCTACTTTTGACAAGGTATCGGTTAGAAAAACCTCATCCAAATTAGCCTTAAGGACAGAAGCAGTAACCAGGTTCGAAAAAGGTCTGCCGTTTAAGTTAGCACAAATTGCCATCGATAGGGCCGCTTATTTATTGCAGGAGTTGGGGGAAGGTAAGGTATATTCTGGGACGGTAGCGGTTAAAAATTATAAAGATGAAGAAAAAGTGGTGGAGCTTGAATCAGAGGATGTTCTAAAGAAATTAGGTTTAGTTTTATCTATAGAAGAGGCTATAAAATATCTTAATAGATTGGGGTTTGATGCCAAATCATATGATGGCATTATTTCTGCTACAGTTCCTTGGTGGCGTTTGGATGTATCTATTCCGGAGGACTTGCTAGAAGAAATTGTCCGATTATATGGTCTAAACAATGTTGAAGCAACTTTACCAAGAGGTGATATACCTCAGCCTAAAGTAGATAAAAAATTAAAAATAGAATTTTTGCTTAAAGACCTCTTGGAAGGCGCCGGTTTTACGGAAACTTTAAGCTACTCTTTTATGTCGGGTGAATCTTTGGAGAAAATTGGGTTTGATCAAAAAAGAGCCATTAGAGTAGCCAATCCGATATCAGGCGAACATGAATACATGCGTCCAAGTTTGATCCCCTCGATTTTACAAGTCATTGCTAAAAATGAGCACGATTTTGATTTTATTAAGATTTATGAGTTAGCCAATATTTATTTACCAAGCGAGGAAGAATTACCTTATGAGAGCAAGGGGCTAGTTGTGGCGGTGTCAGGGATTGATGATTTGAGGGTAATTTACCCAAATGGTAAAACTTTTTACATTGCCAAAGGGGCGGCGGAGCTAATTCTTAAAGAACTCGGCATAAATAATATTCAGTTTATTCCGGCTAAAAATGATAATTTCCATCCCGGGAGAACGGCAGAAATTGTAGTTGGTGAACAAAAGATAGGCATTATTGGAGAGGTTCATCCGGCTCTTCAACATGCTTTTGGGCTTAAGAGACCGGTAGCTATCTTAGATCTTGACTTTAAGTTGTTAGTTAAATTATCGAATCTAATTAAGCCTTTTAAGTCACTATCAAGCTATCCGATTGTCGAAAGAGATTTATCTTTTATAATCGACGAAAAAATAACTTTTAAAGAAATAACTGAGAGTCTGGCAAAAACGTCACCTATTCTAAAAGAAATTGAACTTCTTGATGTTTATTTGGGCCTTGAAGAGCCAGGAAAAATCTCAAAAACTATAAGACTTTATTTTGAGCCAACCGAGAAAACTTTATCGGAGGAAGAAATCAGTGGATTTGTCACGAAAGCGATGGATGTGCTAAAGCATAAGTTTGGAGCAGTGGTAAGAGCGTAAAAAACCATTGCATCACAATCAATTCTCATTCAAAATATAAGTGTGGGAAGAAAAGTTTTAGACATTGTAAAGCCCAAAAGGGGCAGGGGGGATTTTTTTGTTAGCGATAAAAGTCGGGCTGACAGTTCTTTAAATTATGACATAAATGATAATACCGATACAGAGGCAAAATCTGTAAAGAAGCTAAATGACGATAAAGAACAAAAACACCATAATGAGCCAATAGAAAAAGAGCTACAAAAGAAGACTAAAATAAAGCCTAAAAAGAAGAGAGTATTAATCTTTAAGGTTGCTTCTGTTTTTATTATTTTGCTTTTTCTTGTGGGGCTTCCGTCGGTAACGTTTATTTATCAAAACGCCTATGCCGGTATGGTGATGACGGATGCATATCTTCTAAACGAGAGTTTGCTCGGCAAAAACCCGGAGGAAATCAGGTCTATAATAAACAAAAAGATTGATGATTTTAGAATAACTATAAGAAGTGGGGATTTCGAAAAAACTTATGGCCTTAAGGAATTAGGTATTAAAGACAATTCTGAAACGGTAATTACAAAAGCTATTTCTTACGGCCGAGACAGTAATATTTTTAACAATCACTTTTTAGCCGCTAAAGAAATTTATAAAAAGTACGTTGCGGGTGATAGTCAAGATAAAGAAAAGTTAGAGCTTAAATTTATCGTTTCCGAAGATGTTTTAGAGGAAGAGATTAGCGATATTTTCCCAAATCTTTCTAAGGGCGAAAACGTTGTTATAGAGTCTGTTGATTCTATTGCCCAGTCTTCCGGTTTAGAAGAAGATTTCTATAAGGAATTGTTTGCTTATCAACTTTCTAGGGGATTAGAAAAAATTGGGAAAGTTACCGGTTCTTGCGGTAGCATAGATTCCGAATTCTTGGCAGATGTTAAAGCATTGGTTAATAGAGAAATTGTGCTAAAAGATGAGGACAAAAGCATGATCTTGGGGCCAAACGAGATAGCCAAGTTTTTAACTTTTGATAAAGATCTAAATCCAAGCCTAGACGAAAAAAAATTAGAGGTTTTTATTCAGAGCGACATTGCCAAAAAGTTTAATGTGCCGTCCGAAGATAAAAAGATGAGAGTGGAAAATTTATCCAAGGAGATTGAGGTGACTCCCGGCAAGGCAGGGTGGGAGGTTGACGCATCATTTTTAAAAAGTAAGATAATGGGAGCAATCGAGGACGATGAAGATTTAATTGTTGTAAAAATGAATCAGGTTGCGCCAAAAGTAGTAAAAGAGAATGTGATTGTTCCCGATTGGAATAAGAAAATCGACATTAATCTGACTACTCAAGCAATGACGGTCTCTGTAAAAGACGGCGAGGGTTATAAGGAAACGGCTTCCTGGAAGGTAACAACCGGAAAGAGATCGACACCAACCCCGACCGGTACAACTTATGTCATGAATAAGACTCCGGTTACCAGAATGACCGGCGGAATTCCAGGGGTAGACTATTATGATTTGCCAAATATTCATTGGGTTACTTATTTTAGGGATGGCGGCTATGCGGTTCATGAAGCTTATTGGCGCCGAGCCTTTGGCGGCCAGGATTATGTTTGGAGCGGATCTCACGGCTGCGTGAATGCACCGATAGATGTTGCCAAATTTATTTACGATTGGGCGCCCATCGGAACCCCGGTGATCGTACACTATTAACAGAAGTTAGAATTTTATTCCCTAACTTTTCTTTGCTTTTTATACTTATTTATGCTAGAATCCGTTGTTATGCATGGGTCATGATTGTATGAATTAAAAATTAGAAAAGCGCGGAGTGTAAGGCAAGTAAATATAAGATTAGGTTAAAATTGTAGAAAGAAGGCAGAATACAGAAAAGAAAGGAGAGCGAAATGGAGGAAGGGATACATCTATTAAAGGGAGATGTATATGACATTGTTGCTTTTGCAGGTTCGGCTGAAAATCCGTATGAGCGAGATCTTGGAAATCTTTACAGCATTATGAAATATGGCGAGGCTAGAGAGATAGTTGAGGGAGAGAGCTTTAAGAGTCTCTTAACTCGTTATAGTCATAAGGAAGTTAAGGCAACAGATCAGATTACCTTAGTGATTTACTTAAGACTTCAGGATGACGTTCATAATAATTCGGTAATCCAGAAGCCAAGAATTGCGGTTTATATGGGCATATTTATGGTTAAAAATCCGCCGAAGTTAAAAGATGTTCGTTTCGTGTTCGAAGGCGATGCTGAGTTTCGTCAGTTTCTCAAATCGTATGTTGGTAATGTTGTTGGCACTCTTGCAGTTGGTGATGAGGTATCGAAGGACAAAGTAGCAGAATTAATTACCGGCATTATGGTTCAGATGCAGCTTAAGAAAGTGGAAAATTACACATGTTAAAGAAATAGTCCCGAATAGGGGTCAAAGATGTTTTTGACCCCTATTTTCTTTGCTTTTTCGCTTAAATCATGCTAAAATTGATAGGTAATTGAAACTAAAAATATTTAATTTTCGCATGCATCCATTTAAGGATTGGTTTTAATATTGCAAAGGAGAGAAATGGCAAAAGAATCTACTTATAAGGCCGAGCATATCCAAGTATTAGAAGGCCTGGAGCCGGTTCGAAAAAGACCGGGAATGTATATTGGAGGGACTGGCATTGAGGGTCTTCATCACTTAATTTGGGAAATTGTGGACAACTCCATCGACGAAGCCACAGCCGGATTTGCGACCCAAGTTAATGTCGTAATTGAAGATGGCAATAAAGTAATTGTTACTGATGATGGTCGCGGAATTCCGGTAGAAAAACATCCTCAAACCAAAAAATCTACCCTGGAAACAGTTTTAACGGTTCTCCACGCTGGTGGTAAATTTGGTGGCGGCGGATATAAAGTTTCAGCCGGTCTTCATGGTGTTGGCTTGTCGGTTGTAAACGCTCTTTCTAGCTATCTAAAAGCCGAAGTCCATAAAGATGGTAAAGTTTATGTTCAGGAATATGAGAGAGGAAATCCAAAAGCAGATGTCAAGCCGGTTGGTACCACCGAAATAAGCGGAACTATTATTTCTTTTATTCCGGACGAGCAGATTTTTCCGACTGTCGATTTCGATTACAATGCTATCATTACCCATATGCGGCATCGGGCTTATCTTACCAAGGGCTTAAAGCTCACTCTTACCGACAACCGCGGCGGTAAAACCAAAAGACATGGTTTCTACTTTGAGGGTGGAATTAAATCTTACGTTCAGTATCTAAACCGCAACAAAGAGGTTGTAAATACTCCACCGTTTTATGTTGAGAAAATGGTGGGTGAGACCATGGTGGAAATTTCGGTACAGTATACCGACAGTTTTGCCGAAAACATTCAGTCTTTTGCAAACACCGTAACCACGCCGGAAGGCGGAACTCATCTTACCGGTTTTAGAATGGCCATAAACCGAGTTATTAACGAATATGCTCGCAAAAATGGTTTACTAAAAGATAACGAATCTAATTTGACCGGTGATGATATCAAAGAGGGTTTAACGGCTGTAATTTCCGTTAAGATCATCGATCCTCAATTTGAGGGTCAGACTAAGGCCAAACTCGGAAATCCGGAAGTTCAGGGCCATGTTCAGCAGGCCATGGCTGAGTACTTTAAATATTACTTGGACGAGAATCCGAATGAAGCTAAAAAGATTATTGGTAAAGCGTCACTTGCTGCCAGGGCTCGGGCTGCTGCTAAAGCCGCCAGAGAAACGGTTATCAGAAAAGGTGCTTTAGAGGGAATGACTCTACCAGGTAAGTTGGCTGACTGCTCAGAAAGAGACCCTAAAGCATCAGAAATTTATATTGTAGAGGGCGATTCGGCTGGAGGTTCTGCCAAGCAAGGACGTGACCGGAAGTTTCAGGCCATTTTGCCGCTAAAGGGTAAAATCTTAAACGTGGAAAGAGCCAGACTGGACAGGATGCTTTCTTCCGACGAAATTAAGGCATTAATTATAGCTCTTGGCACCGGCATTAGTGAAAACTTTGACCCTTCGAAACTGCGTTACGATCGAATCATCATCATGACAGATGCGGACTACGATGGCGCTCATATTAGAACTTTACTCCTTACCTTCTTTTATCGCCACATGAAGGAGATCGTGGATGCGGGTCATATTTATATTGCTCAGCCGCCATTGTTTAAAGTTTCTTACGGCAAAGAAAAGTCCTATGTTTACAATGAGGCGGAAAAAGATGAGGTCATAGAAGAGTTCAAGCAAATCCGAGACGAAAAAAAAGCGGCCAGGGATGCAAAAAAATCCATTAAGAAGATAGAAAATGAGATACTGGAGGAATCGGCTGACCTAGAAGAAGCAAAGGAAATTAGCTCTATCGCCGATGCCGTGTCTTTTTCGGAATTTGCCGACTTGCAAGGTATTAATGTTCAACGATATAAAGGTCTGGGTGAAATGAATCCGGATCAGCTTTGGGAAACTACTATGGATCCGGAAAATAGAGTTTTGCTTCAGGTAAAAGTAGAAGATGCCGAAAAGGCAGACGAGGTATTTACAATGCTTATGGGTTCTGAGGTCGACCCTAGAAAACGCTTCATCCAAACCCACGCTAAAACTGTTAAAAACTTAGATATCTAAAAAAGCCTATAAAAAGCGAAAAGACGGGAGTTGCTCAATGTCATGTAGACCATTGAGGCTCCCGCCTTTGTATTTTATAGACTCTCGTCTTGCATTTGCGCTAGGCGTTTGCTAGTTGAAGTACCTCGTCAATATGACCTGTAACGTTGTCATATTTCTTACAGATACTGCCCTTGCAGGCGAGAACTTCATCGTCTCTCATTAAAGTTGAGATTTCGCATTCGTTCTCGCACCCGTCGCAGTTGAAACTTCTACTGGAGAAGTCAAGGTTGATACTGTCGAAACCGGAGAAGGTGGTTTGTAGGCCAGTTCTTTGGATATGCAGCTTCGCCAGTAATGATGAGCCAATGGCACCCATGCAATGATGGTATTCAGGAACGATTATTTCGATTCCCACTGTTTCTCCAAAAGCTTTTACCATCCCGGCATTTGCGGCAACGCCACCCTGGAAGACGATGGGGCTTTTTAACTCCTTGCCCTTTGCAAGATTGTTAAGGAAATTTCTGACAAGGGCTTCGCATAGCCCGTAGACAATGTCTGGTCTTCTGTAACCGGCATTGGCCTTGTGAATCATATCTGATTCGGCAAACACCGCACAGCGTCCAGAAATACGACACTTAACTTCGCTTTTTAAAGCTTCATTGCTAAATTCCTCGATTGTTATACCAAGTCGCCCGGCTTGCTGGTCTAAGAAAGATCCCGTTCCCGCAGCGCACACCGTATTCATCGCGAAATCTTTTAGACGGCCATTTTCCAGTAGTATCAATTTACTATCTTGCCCGCCGATTTCGAATACGGTCCTTGTTTTGGGGTGGAAAAATGCCGTTGCTTTTGCATGAGCTGTGATCTCATTCTTGATTAGATCGGCATTTATCATAAGCCCGGCTATATTACGTGCACTTCCTGTGGTTCCTGCTCCTATGATCTCGATCCCATTAGGGAACTGGGCAAGAAGCTCTTTCAATCCTTCTTGGACCGCGACGACTGGTTGGCCCTTTGTGCGTATGTATACAAGGCCGACGACTTTGTCAGTTTTCTCATCTATCACCGCCAGGTCTGTGCTAACAGATCCAACATCGATTCCTAAATAGCCTCTCATACTTTGCTTCGCACCGCCTCTCTCTGAGCTATTTCATGAAGTTCTTTGTCCAGTCTTTTCATCTCGATGGTGTCGATTAATCCTTCCCATCTTGTTTCCAGTCCTGCTAGCGCTGAATGTTCATCGTAGATATAACGGGCAAACGGAATATCACGTTTTTCAGTGACTGCCATTAGGCCGACCGTTGCCATTGTATCCGGCATGCAGGTAAATGGAAGCAGTTGGATGATTGCATCTACGTTAAGGTGATCCATCAAATAGACTGCGTGACCAACGTTTGCTGTGCAATCGCCGCCACACCATCTGTGGAATGTATCTTCCTTTTTAGCCAATTCATGGGCTTTGATTTTGTTAATGTGGGCAACCTTGGGTGAAGTATCCGGGCCAACCCAATCGGTAACAAATATCGAGCAAATAACAGCAATGCCATGATCATTTAGCCACTCGATAATTCGCATATTGGCAGATGGTTCCAGAACTACGTAGAATTCACCAACGATTCCCACGACGCCTTTCAGTTTGGAAGCATCGGTTTTAATAGCAGCCATCATCTCTTTGGCTGTCTCGAAGTTCCGCTTAGCTTGCCAATAATGCTTGGAGTTGGCTAGCAGATCCAGTGCTTTCCTATATGCTCTATTGGTTGAGCCTTTTTTGACTTCTATTGCTCGTGTGTAATTGAGCATACTGGTAATCTCATCAATGCACTGGGCAATGTAAAAGCTTTCCCAAATTGCCCAAGCAATCCGAATCGGGTTTTTAACCCTGCCTAGTTTGGCAAAAGATCGCCAAAAACGGTACTTGTCTATGAAGCCTCTTCCTGTAAACCATGGTTCTATCGAAATTAATCTAAATAGATAGCCCAGGTCTTTTAGTGTGGCTTCAAAAAGGGGCGAGTAGTAGCCAAAACGGCATGGCCCGATTCCACCAGCAAAGAGCACAATATTTGCACCTTTTTCCAGGGCATCCATGAAGTTACCTAAAACGTATTTAAAAGGTAAGCACATACCTTCTTCGGCATGAAGCGATCCTTTCTTAACCGTTTTTTGAGTAATTTTGGGTTGCTCCTGAAGCTCAAACTTTAACCTTTTAGAAAGAGGGTAAAGGAGCCAGTACAAAGTGCCCATTCTTGGAACTGCTATCTTTTTCTTTGTGAGCAGCCATTTAGCTTGGTTTAAGAACTTCTTTAACACTTCGTTCTCACCTTCCTTCCTTCTAAAATGTCTTCAATCAAGGCGTCCGCCGTTGCTTCTACCCTGGTATCAATACCGGCATCAGCAGTTTGAACGTCTATGTTGATGATCGAAAAAGGCATCTTTGCTTTTTTGGCTTCCCTAGCCAATAGTGGAGTGATAGTTGCGTCAGGTCCGCAGCCGAAGCTTTGGATAAACATAATCCCATCTACCGATCCCGTATTCATAGCTTGTAAAGCGGCACCAGCAAGGTGTTTGGACTGGGTCCAAAATAGCTCTTTGGGAAGACCGCGCTTTGCACATTTAGACAGGAGCTCTTTATCAAGCATTTCCTTGGTGGTTACGTGTCCTCCCTGGTCGATTATCTTTGACACGATGTGATGCGACATTATGTTATCCCATAGGTTGTACGAATGACCCAACGCAAGTACTCGGAATTTTGGGGATTCCGGTTGTTCCAGGCCGTTCGGCAGCAACTTGTTTAGATATACTTGTCGCTCGTGCTCTTTTTGCAGCTTCAGAGCTTCAAAGAATTCTTTCCTGACCAAGTGATAGCTTACACCGAAAATCTCGGCGATTTCAGCTATTTCTGATTTAAAGATGCCTTCGATCTCTTGTCCGGCTTTGGTTCCTGGCCGTAATCTGAACTCGACTTGTAGTGATCTTATCTTCCTGCCCGGCTCCTTTAAGAGCATTCTGGTGTAGTCTGGATAGCCCAACATGTAAGGGCAATTTAGTTCCAGCCTCTCTTCAGCAACAGGCCGGATAAGAAAGATAATATCGACTTCCGGATTCTTTGCCAGAAAGTCTACATGGCCAACTGCCACCTTAACTGCCGGTCAGAATTCCGCAAGTGCAAGTTCGATACCGCGATTGAATTTGGCCATAGTGGTTTTACCAGACTTGATAATATTAGCGCCTAAAGCGGTGAGCAAATACTCTAGTCCAACATTCCACCAGTGGCTGACAAATGCTTCTGGTAATCCCACGCTTAGCTTTCTTGAATTTCTAGCTTCATTTACCACTTAGTTTTTCCTCCTCACTATATTCGATTTTTTAAATTTTAACCTTCTATCTAGAACATCTATATTTATCGCTTCCGCGGCTAGAGAATTATACCAGAAAAAGGCTTTTTTTTCAACCCTTTAGACTCTTGATTTTCCGGTTTTAAAAAGCTGTATGAGAAACTTGTTTTTTAGCTTCAAATTAGGTATAATGGATAAGTTAAAAGACATATTAAGAAAGAATATTTCAGTCATTGCGAGGGAGAATTAAGCGATCGCGGCAATCTAGTTAATATCGGACGGGATTGCTTCGTCTAAAGGCTTGCAATGACAACTAGAAAAAGAGGAGCAAATGGCTAAAAAAAGTTCAGGTGAACAACTTCCGTTTAACGTTGGTTACGTAAAACCCCGGGAAATGACAGATGAAATGCAGCAGTCTTACCTAGATTATGCAATGTCGGTTATTGTGTCCCGTGCTTTGCCGGACGTAAGGGACGGTTTAAAACCGGTTCATAGGCGTATTCTTTACGCCATGAATTCTCTTGGGCTTCGGCATAACGCAAAGTACAAAAAGTCGGCTTTCGTAGTTGGTGAAGTTTTAGGTAAATACCATCCGCACGGCGACACGGCGGTTTATGATTCCATGGTCCGAATGGCCCAAGACTTCTCGCTTCGATATCCGCAAGTAGATGGCCAGGGTAACTTTGGCTCCATGGACGGTGATTCAGCTGCTGCAATGAGGTACACTGAAGCCAGAATGACCTCAGTTGCCGAAGAAATGCTTACTGACATCGAAAAAGATACTGTAGACTTTATGCCAAACTACGATGGCTCCGTAAAAGAGCCGGTAGTCTTGCCATCCAGAATCCCTAACTTGCTTGTAAACGGCCAGATGGGAATTGCCGTGGGTATGGCCACCAACATTCCGCCGCATAATTTAAATGAAGTAATAGACGCAACAACGCATTTGATCGACAACCCAGAAGCAGCAGTTGAAGACCTTATGAAGTTTATAAAAGGTCCGGACTTTCCAACCGGGGCAACTGTTTACGCAGACGAAGTGGCCCAGGCCTACGGCACCGGTCGCGGAAAAGTCATTATCCGGGCAAATGCCGAAATTGTGGAATCTAAAAAAGGCGGTTTCCAAATTATCGTTTCCGAAATTCCGTACCAAGTTAACAAGTCTGATTTAGTTTCCAAGATTGCCGACTTGGTAAAAGACAAAAAGATTGTGGGCATTTCCGATCTTAGGGATGAATCCGACAAAAAGGGTGTGCGCGTAGTTGTGGATCTTAAAAAAGACGCTTATCCAAACAAAATCTTAAACCAGCTCTACAAAATGACTAACATGCAAACAGCTTTGCATTTTAATATGATTGCCTTAATTGATGGTATTCAGCCAAGACTTTTGTCGCTTAAAACTATCTTAGAAGAGTTTATAAAGCACAGGCAAAATGTAGTTACTCGCCGTGCTGAGTACGATTTAAGAAAAGCCAAAGAGCGGGCTCATATTTTAGAAGGTTTGCTCATTGCTTTGGGTCAAATTGACGAAGTCATAAAAACTATCCGTGCATCCGCCACCAAAGAAGAAGCTAAAACAAATTTGATGACCAAGTTTAAGCTGACCGATATTCAGGCTCAAGCAATTCTCGACATGAGGCTTCAAACTTTAGCCGGCTTGGAAAGAAAGAAAATAGAAGACGAATACGCCGAGCTTCAAAAGTTAATTGCTCACCTGGAAGACTTACTTGCCCATCCGGAAAAAATCTTAGCAGTTATTAAAGAAGAGTTAGGTGAAATTAAGACTAAATACGGAGACGCCAGAAAGTCAAAAATCATCAAAAATAGACTTGGCGAATTCTCTGAAGAAGATTTAGTTGCCAACGAAACCGTGATTGTAGCCTTAACAAAGGGCAACTACATTAAAAGAATTTTAGCCTCTACTTTCCGCCAGCAACAGCGCGGTGGTAAGGGCGTAATGGGCATGCAAACCAAAGAAGAAGATATCGTGGAGCACATGATTTTAACCCACAACCACGATGAAATCATGTTCTTTACTAACAAAGGCCGTGTGTTTAGAACAAAGGTATACGAAATACCAATGGGTTCCAGGATTGCCAAGGGTTCGCCAATTGTAAACTTCATTCAGTTAGCACCGGAAGAAATTGTAACTTCCGTTATCACTGTTTCCAAAGACGAAAAAACCGACGCTAAATACCTGTTCTTTGCCACTAAATTTGGGGTTATTAAAAAAGTTGCCATTGAGCAATTTGAAAATGTTCGAAAAAATGGTTTGATTGCCCTAAATCTAGACAAGGGTGATGCTCTTTGCTGGGTTAAGACCACATCAGGCGAAGACGAAATCATCATGGCCACTAAATCCGGCATGGCTAATAGATTCTCTGAAAAAGATGTTAGACCAATGGGTCGCGGTGCCAGAGGAGTTAGGGGCATGAAGATGAAAGGTACCGATCAAATTATGGGTACCGATGTGGTAGTTAAAGACAAAAAAGGCCAGCAGATGATGGTAATTATGGAAAACGGCTACGGCAAAAGAACCGATGTGGAAGAATTTGCCCCGCACCGTCGCGGCGGTGTAGGCATTAAAGCCGCCTCTGTTACACCAAAAACCGGACCGGTTGTGGACGTAAGGATTATAGAAGACCTAAAAGAAGACTTAGTAATTGTTTCCAAACAAGGCGTGGTAATTAGACTTCCATTAAAACAAGTAAACAAAATCGGCCGAGTAACTCAGGGCGTAAGAGTAATGAGGCTAAATGAGAAAGACAAAGTTTCGTCTGTAACCCTAGTTACGGAGGAAAAGATTGAAGAAGAAGTGGAGAAAGTGGAAGAAGGGAAGTAAGCCAAAGAGCAAAGCTCTTTGAATGTCTAATTCCTAATTTCGAATTTCTAATCAATGTCAAAGTCTAAATTACAAATGTCATTGCGAGGGCCGATATAATCGGCCCGAAGCAATCTCCTTTGTCAGGAGGAAGGGGGACGGTTCTTTTTTTGAATACAAAATTAGCTATTTTTGATTCTTGGTAGGGCCTAGGGACCGGTTCTCTTTTTGAAGCTAAATTTGACGATAACTTTCAGGCGATGTATTTTTACCATTTTATGAGCTAGTAGCTTCCCATTGCAACCTTGGGGCTTTGGGGATAGAATTTAAAGTGGAGGGATAGTGAAGCTAACGTTTGTTTCAACTTTTTATGGCTGGATTGCATCAGTTTTTATGATCTTCTTTGCAATCATTTTTGCCTTTAATCCTGTGCAGGTCAGCCAGTTTTTAAATTCGCCGCCCATTCCCTACAGCTTTGCTCTTTCTATAATTTTACTGGTTGATGGCTTGGTTTGTTACTATTATCATTATCTCAAGTACTTGCGCCATAACTTACGCCGTTTTACCTGGCTTCCAGCCGTCGTTATTTTCTACTTTCTAGCTTTTTATTCTTCGAGATCAATCGTTAATTCTCCTGCTGCTTTTATGTTTTTCGCTCTTGGATCCCTCTACCTCAGCCTATTCTTACTAAACAGCTTTAGTTTGCAAACTAAAAAAGGAATTGTAAACGTTGGCGTTCTATCAACAGGTGTTTGCGCAGTGATCTTTGGCGCGATTATTTTTATATACCCCGACAGGTATTCTGTCTTGCCGCCATCATTAAATTTAATTGTCAAAATCTCGGCTGGCGGATTGTTTGTAAGTGCTTTGATGATGCTTTTTTCCGAAGCTTTCCGTAAAAAACCGTTCAAATTTTTTTATTTCTCAACAGGTGTGCTTTTGTTTTTGCTTTTTTCGGCTCGGGCTGCCAAGCCAGAAATATTACAGGCAGCATTGCCTTTCTTTGTTTGGCTTGCTATCTTTTTCTATCAGCCGTTTTCTAAACAAGAATTTTTGTCAAATATGGGCTCAATTCAAAGAAAATCCTTGAGTTATATTGTGCTCGCTGTCATTATCCCATTGCTTTTGCTTTCAATTATTCTTGCCCAGCTTCTCTACAAAAATCAATCGGATTCGGTTCAGCAATCGATTGAAAGCCTAAATAATTTAGAAGGTTTAGCCCTTGCGGAGCACTTAAAGCTACATAAAGCCGATGCTGAAGATTTGGCAAGTAAACTTCAGGGAACAGATCTTTCCAAGGATAGCTTCCAAAAAGTTTTTGATGATACCAATTTCTTAGCCATTGGCTTGGATTGCGTTCGGTATAATTCTGTTATCTCGAGCCAAGGCCAAGAGATCCTTTCAACGGATCCTGCAAATAGCGATTTTAAAAGAGAAATGCTTGTTAGGGCGGATGGTCAGGATTTTGCTCTTTTCTTTGATAATATGATGCATCTCTTCCAACATTTCTCAAAGGATGGCCAGGACTATTATCTTTATCAAAGCGCCGTGTTTAACCAGGGCATTAAAGAAGCACTAGACAAATTCAGGGCTGCTAATTTAGAACTTTATATCTTAAGTGATGAAGGTGATTTAATTTATGGCCTCAATCGGCAGGGTGGTGATATCCATTACTCTTTACTTAAAAATTATGATATTAAAACTGATATTTTGGTAAGCGATAATAATCTAATCTACAAAGCTTCGTCATTACCAGAATTTGATAATATAAAAATTGTCTCTGCCTATCCTAAAGAGCATCTTAAGGAACAATTAAATTTAATCCGCAACACCATTTTAAATCTTGCTTTAATCGCCTTTGTCTTTGGGATTATCTTTGCTTACTTTTTTGCCAAATCTATTTCCGATCCGATCCTTAAGCTCACTACCGTCATGGATATTAAAAAGCTGAACTTTAATTTGCCGGTTTTAAACAAGATTGCTCTAAGGCCGGATGAAATCGGAACTTTAGCTAATTATTTTAACGAACTTTATAACAGAATTATCGGAGCCTTGGACGATCTTAAACATGAAAATGAAAGAGTAAGAGATTTGCTTCACCATAAGAGTCGGCTTGCCTCCCAACTTAGAGTTGAGGTGGGTAAGTTGGAGACATTGTTTGGCAGTATTGGTGATGGTATTATTGTCATCTCAAGCGATAACAAGGTTGTAATGTGCAACCAAGCCGCTGAAGAAATGACTGGTTATAAAAAAGAAGAACTCTTAACTAAAGATTTGATGAGCGTTTTTAGCTTTATGAACGAAAAAACCGGTGAGGAAGAAGCCTCTTTCTACCACGGTTCAATTGTTAAGAACAAGATTTGGCATGGCTCGGATGTTCTTCTTAAGGACAGTAAGGATATGGAGTTACCGATTTCCTACACCGTCTCACCTCTTAAAAATGTCCATGGGAACGTGAGCGGTGGCATATTTGCCTTTCAGGATATGACTAAAGAGAGAGAATTAGACCGAGCCAAGACTGAATTTGTATCGGTAGCCGTGCATCAGTTGCGAGGACCCTTAACGGCTATTAAATCCAGTATCGAGTTTATAGAGGAGCGATTGAAGGATACTAAAGACGAAAACGCTCGGGATGTCCTTGAAATCCTTTCGGGTTCTAACGAAAGATTAATTGACTTGGTAAACGATATGCTTAATGTTATCCGCCTGGATTCCGGCAAAACCAAAAAAGAGCCGGTAAATATTGACATGCGGGAAGTTATTGGAGCGGTTATTAAAGAATTCAAGCTAAAAGCTGAGGACAAAGGAATTAGGATAAACGTAGAAATTGGCAGCAAACCAGCTGTTGTTTTTGTTGACAAAGACCGTTTGCGAGATGTTATTCAAAATTTGGTAGATAATGCTATAAAGTATACTCCAGAACAAGGCAATATTGCGGTTTTATTGCAGCAATTAGGCAAAGAATTTGTTCTGAGCATCCAGGATTCCGGCATTGGCATTCCAAAGTTTCAACAAAAATCTTTGTTTGGAAAATTCTTTAGAGCTACCAACGCTCAAGCTTCTAAGATAGATGGTACTGGTCTGGGTCTGTATGTTGCCAAACAAATTGTGGAGCAAGCAGGGGGCAAAATCTTGGTAGAAAGTGAGGAAGCAAAAGGAAGCACCTTTACCGTTACCTTGCCTGAAGTTAAGGAATAAAGTTTTTAAAAATTTTGAGATAACAGAGCAGGTATCATTTCAACTTAAAATTATCGGATCTGAATTGACTTTGAAAGGGATTGATTATAGTATGTTTACATGAAAGACACAATCTTAATTATCGAAGACAGCAAATTGCTTGCAAAGTCGCTTGCTCTAAACTTAAATAATATGGGCCTAAAGACTCTTATTGGTTACAGTTGGCAAGAAGGAAGAGATATCTTAAATGCGGATGCCGATAAAATTGGTCTTATATTTTTAGATTATCTTTTGCCTGATTCCAATGGTTTAGAGATTTTAGATCGGCTTAAAGAGAACGAGAACTTCAGTGGGATTCCCGTTGTTATTCTAACTAGCATTGAGGACCAAAGCATTTTAAATGAAGGGTTGTCAAAGGGTGCCAAGGACTATTTGATTAAGTCCAACATTAATGTCGAGACTTTAATAGAGTTCGCGAATAAATATATTGACGCTCCTGATATTGTAAAGTTGCCGCAATAGTTTCATAATCTTACTTCACTACTATGGGAAAAAAGCCTTTTTTTATGCTATAGTAAATATATGGAAATGTACAATTCAAAGAAAGGGGACAAGTGCATTCGCTAATTCGGGCTATGCTAGTTTTTTGTACTTTTTTATCATATAGAGATAGTAATAATTTAGGAAGGAGAAATTATGATAGCCAGGGTACAGTTAAATTGTTGGGAGGAAAAAAAATGTGGCCGCGAGCCAGGCGGCAATAAAATAAGCGAGTTTGGTGTGTGTCCTGCCTCTATCGAAAAAAGAACAAACGGTCTTAATGACGGTAAGTGCGGTGGTAGGGCTTGTTGGGCAATTGTGGGAACTATGTGTAATGGTAAAGTTCAAGGAACTTACGCTGCCAAGCTTGGTAATTGCTTGAATTGCGAACACTATAAAAAAGTTATTGTTGATCAAGGGGCTCTTTTTGTGAATTCCCAACAAATTTTGGCATGTTTAAATAACGTGCTAATAGAGGAAGATTCTATTAAATCCTAACTCAATAAACGGTTCTACAATCAAAATGTCTTTGGGATAAAGGATTATATAAAAAGATAAGCAAATTTTTAAGAAACTGCTTTCCTTAGAGTTTAATAATAATAAACTGTTTATTGTTTATTAATTATTGTTTATTATTAGAAAGGAGGGTTTGTTTTTTTGAAGATTAAGACACTATATTTTGAATTTATCTGTTCTTTGTTTCTGATATTTTTTGGAATTCTTCTATTTTTTGTTCCAGATCAATGCCTCCAATTACTAGGCATTAAAAGCATCTCTACTCTGGGTATAAACATTTTTGCGTCTCTGATATTTGGTTTCGGATCTCTTACCTATTACATGGTCTACTTTTCTCTACCAAGGCGGAGTTTAAGAAGATTTGTTTGGTTGCCGGTCGCAATTTTATTTGCTTTACTAGGTATTGTATCAATTTTAAACCCATCAACATATATTTTGGCCTTGGTGTCTATTTGTTTAAGCGGTCTTTTCTTTGGTTTATTTCTAATACGCTCAGATGACCCCATGGAAAATGGTATATCTTACGGAATTTTGGGTTGCTGTATCGCTAACATTCCTTTTTGTATTGGCCTTATTATTTATCATAATCAAGTTTTCGATACATTCCTACCAAAAGAAATTATAGTAGGGATCTTAGCCTTAAGCTTGGCTTTTTCGTTGTTTTTAATATTTATTATTAATAGGGGTTTTCCCAAACAAGAAAAGATTGGAATTGTCGGTCTGGGATTTGGCATAGCCATAACCTTTATTTTAATTGGTATAAGTACCGAGGCTTATTTTGCCATAATTCCTTTTCTTATCTGGCCGTTCTATCTCATTTCTAAAAATTTTATTGCCGATAGCATGTTCATGGAAAATGTTGGGTCTATTAGGCATAAGATTGTTACTCTTTTTTTGGCAGTTATTCTTGTTCCTCTCCTTGTTTTGACTTTGATTAATAACTATCGAATTTATAATTTTCACATGGAATCAACTGAGCAAACGATGAAAATATCCGGAAGCTTTTTTAAGACAGAACTGCAGGATCATTTTAGTCTGCATCGTGATACTCTCTTTAATATTCTTGAAAAGGTAGAGGGTGGGTGGCCAAGAGACGAAAAGGATTTTAAGTATAACTTTGTAGGCAAAGTAAGGCTGGAGTGTATTAAGAATATTTCTTTGTTTGATAATAATGGCAAGGAAATCTACAGAATTGATGGCAAGGCTTTAGAAGACTACGGCCAGACTGAATGGTTTCATAGTCTTCCAGAAAGCGGAAACGGTCATCCATTTTATGTAGTTGCTTCTAAACCTTTCTCGGTAATTTACACGGCTCATTATGAAAATGGAAAATTAAAATATGGCGTGGTCCAGCACACCAGCTTAAGCGTTCATATTTCCCAAAATGTTTTACCCTCTTCTTTTAGCCAGGATTTTGGCTATTATCTTATTAATTCTAAAAACGAGCTAGCGTCTAAAGTAGACTCTGCTTTTGATGAAAAGAACCCTTTTGAAGAATGGATCGGAAAGATTAGTATAAACCCAAGCGAGGAAGGCCAGGGTAAAAGTCATATTAATCATTCGGATGCAGCAGGATTTATGTGGTCGCTGTTTGATATGAAAGAATTAGATTTACGGCTTTTAGTAATCCATTCGCACGAGACTTTACGTCTTTTTCAAAACGAATCTAGAGAAATTAGTGTCGAAGTCTTAATTCTTTGTTTTGTTGTAATCGGTGTTTTAGGGCTTAGTTTGTCAAATATTATTACAAAACCGCTTATTACTTTTAAAAGATTAATCAATGGCGGCGATTTAGATTCAAAGTCGGAAAAATCAATTCATAATATTTCTAAAAGCCGAGATGAAATTGGCTCTTTGGCAAAGGCTTATGTTGAAGAGAGAAAAAAGACGCTTGTGGCCATGAAGCAGTTAGAGGGAGAGAAGGAGTATGAAAAAAAGCTAAACAAAAGACTATATATTCAAAAAGAAAAAATTGTTAATGCATCAGCGGAGCAAAAAAAAATAAATGTTGAGTTAGAAATACTTGCTCAAACCTTAAACGATCAGAAATCTCATGTTGAATCTATTCTACAGAGTATTGGAGATGGAATAATCGTCTTGAGTGGGGAGACTATAATAAATTTTAATAGAGCTTCGGAATATATCACGGGTTATAAAAGAGCAGACGTTATTGGTAAGAAGTTGACTGAAGTCATAGAAATATATTACGAAAATGGGAAGCCATGTAAAAACAGTAAACTATTTCTAAAAAGGTCTAAGGGTTCATCGAAAAGGATTTTACGGGTGGAAACGGCTTATGGAAAACAGATTACGGTTGGTATTCTGCTGTCTCCAGTAATGGATCAGGAAGGGAAGAATGTTATCGGTCATGTTTTAGCAATAAGGGATGTTACTGAAGAACAAGAGCTTGATAAAGCAAAAACGGAATTTGTCTCTATTGCATCACATCAATTAAGAACGCCACTTACAGCCATAAAATGGAACACCGAGCTTTTGGCAAAAAGATCGTTTGGTAATCTTACAAAGGAGCAGGCAGAATTAGTGGGCGACATAGAAACAGCCAATGCCAACCTCATTAGGTTGGTTAATGATCTCTTAAGTGTTTCCAGAATAGAATCGGGAAAATTGATTTATGATCCAAGTGAAGTTTATATAGATGAAATTATTAAGACTGTTCTTAAGGCATCAGAAGTAAGCTTTAAGCAAAAAAAGATTGATCTTAAAGTTAAATTGGATAGCAAAGGATTGGTTTATATTGATAAGCTTTTAATACAGCAAGTTATACAGAATTTAATTGATAATGCCATAAAGTATACTCCCGAAAAAGGTAAGCTAACTGTTAATTTGGAGAAAACAGATAAAAAAGTCATATTGAGTGTCAAGGACACAGGTATGGGTATACCCGCGAGCGAACAGTCTAAGCTGTTTACTAAATTTTTTAGAGCTACAAATGCGCAAACAAGTGCCCAGGGAGGCACCGGGCTCGGTCTTTATATTGCAAGTGAAATTATAAAACTTGCTAAAGGGAAAATTGATCTTAAGAGCGAAGAGGGTACAGGGGCGGAATTTATCGTGTCGTTACCATTTTTGGATAAGCTAAAATAGAATCCTTTTAGTTCTAAATAAAAGTTATTAAGCAAATCTATTTACAATTTCGGACAATTCTTCTATGGAGAGATTCGATTTAATAAGGTAGCCATTAGCACCCATATCCTCGCCTTGCTTTATTTTAGCCTCTTCAGCAATATTGCTCATGATGATTACAGGAATGTTTTTAGTTTTCTCATTTTGTTTAAGTTCGTCGAGGACTGTAAAACCATCCTTTATTGGAAGCATTAGGTCTAAAAGAATAAGATTTATATCCTTAACGCTATTGGCTCTATCTAGGCCTTCCTCACCGTCGAAAGCTAGTTCGATTTCATGGCCAATTTGCTGTAAACTTTTTTCAATGGTTTGGGCTAAAATTTTTTCATCTTCAATTACTAATATTTTCATTGTTTGCCTCCGAAGCTTAGATATATTTCTTAATTAATTCATCGAGACGCTCGATGCTAATATTTTCCTTTATTAAATAATCAGTCACTTTTAATTCCCTGGCTTTTTCCAAGTTATCAAGGTCGGCGATAGCGCTTAGAAAAATAAACGGTAAATCTTTAAGGATAGTATTTATCCTTATTTCTTTTAGCATTTGATAACCATCCACAATTGGCATCATAATATCAGAAATAATAATGCCAAGTTCGTTTCCCATCTCCATTGCTTTTTTAAGGCCCTCCGCTCCATTCTCCGCGGTTTCGAGTTCATATCCTACAGCAACCAATCCTTTTTCTAAAGATGTTCTTAGAAGCTTATTATCTTCGACTAGCAGTATTTTTTTCATGCTTTAATTTTATCAGGGTTTGCTGCTGATATAAAGAGAAAGCGTCAAATAAAAATTGTAAAAAATATTATACTAAACAGATTTCACAAAAAAAATGTATCGCCGATAGTTTTTAAATTGTTAAAAAGCCCATAATATTCATACACCTAATAATGTAATCTAGTAATCTAGGGTAAATAGAGTTAGCTTTTGGCATTTCTTCTACCTAAAGAAAAACAAAACAAAAATAAAAAAAGACTGGGCTTTAACAGGCCTAGTCTTTAAATTAAAAAATTTTGCTTAAGCTTGCATCATACTAAAGTGTCGGATATTATTTGATTATTAAAGTTTATAAAAAATGAAAGTAAAAAATGAAAGCATATGTGACTTGCCCAATTAGTATAACCAATCAGCGCCTGCCGCTTCTTGCTCAGGTTAAAGATTTGGTGAAATCAAAAGGAATAGATACTTTTACTTTCAATATCGCCGGGACGCCGCGACATGTTTTTGAAAAAGATTATGAGCAGCTAAAACAGAGCGATCTTCTTATTGTCGAAGTTTCCGAGCCAAGCCATGGAGTCGGTGTTCTTATCGGGCTCTCTTATTCCTTGGGTCTCAAAAGGATTTTGCTTTTAAGAAAGGGGCGGTCGTTAACAAAAATTGCTCCTGGTATTCCGAAAACTTTGGTTATAGAGTATGAAGATATAGATGATCTTAAAGAAAAATTAGACCAAGTCTTAACTAATATCGAAAACTTATCTCAGTAAAAAAATCTAAAAAATTTTTTAGGCAGCCCTTCTTTACCGAAGGGCTTTTTATATTTCTTAAGGCGCCAGTTAATTTCGATTTTCCCCTTGTATCAGCTAAAATAGGCAAGCGATAATACCATAATTATCCAAAACTATTTTTGTGAACAAAAGCGTCCATTTGTTGAATTCGCATATAATAATTAGCTTTGAAATCTTTTATTCTTAGTAGCGTGAGATCATATTCAACGAGGAGCGAGCTTTAAAAAAGCAAAAAATGTACTAAATGCTAGTCATTCTTTAGGCTGCAAGGTGTCGATAGCAGCTTAAAGTGGCGATAAATATTTTATTAAAAAAGGAGGTGAAAAATTGAAAGAAAGAATTAAAAGAAATCTAGGTTACATTGTGGCTTCTTTTTCTGCTTTAATGCTTTTGGGAATTGGTGTCGCTTCTGCAAATGGCTTATCAGCCATTAATGAGGACACCGGTGAAGATTCTAGAAACGAGGCAAAATTAGACATTGATAACCAAGTCGATGTCAGGAACGATAATAGAACTGATATCGATAGTATTCTAGATATTGCCGCAAATACTGGTGATAACGAGGCTAATGACAATGAAGGCGATGGAGACGTCGAATCCGGAGATATTGACTTAGCGGTAGAGATCGCTAACTTAGTTGGTTTTAATCGTCAGGATTGTTCTGGTGATTGTCCAAGCGGTGATGGTATGGGTGGTTGTCCTGGTGATTGTTCAAACAACAATCATGGTAAAGATTTTTGTTGCCCATTTGGCGGCGATATTGCGGCGGGCAATTTTGACACCGGCGAGGATTCTAGAAATGAAGCAAAAGTTTATATAGATAATGATGTCAAAATCAGAAACGACAATAGAACTGACATTAGAAACGATATAAGCGCTTGCTTGAATACTGGTGACAACGAAGCTAATCATAACGATGGCGACGGGACTGTTTCAACAGGGAACATTAATGTAGATGCGTCGGTGAACAACGTTGTAAACAATACGTCGGCCTCTAGCATTCCGGGAGCATGTTGCCCTTTTGGCGGCGATATTGATGCAACAAACGAGGATACTGGCGAGGATTCAGTAAACGAATCTAAGGTTGATATCGATAACGACATTGATATCAGAAATGATAATCGAACCGATATCAGAAACGATTTAAGTATCCGAGCCAATACTGGTGACAACGAAGCTAATCATAACGATGGCGATGGAACCGTAATTACCGGTGATATCAGTGCTACCATTGATTTTACCAATAAGGTAATGAACTGAAATTAGCATTGTGGGGGCTCCTATTTAGGGGCCTCCAGTTGCCAAAGATAGATAAATGACAGTAAGGGGGATAAATGAAAAGTGAATCTAAAATTAGAAATATGCTAGTAAAGTTCGTTAGTTTTTCAGCAATTTTTGTACTTACTTTTTTTAATTTTGGGTTTGCCTTTGCGGATGATGTTCAAATTGGCGGGACGGTCTTGCCTAGCTGCAACGAATCTCTAGGAAGTGAATCTGCTAATGTGTCAGAGTCAAGTAACCCGACAGCAACTCTGACACCTGGCCCCACGGTTATACAAGATAATGCAAATAATGGTTCGCCATCCGATCAGAAATCTTGTGCGAGCAATGAAGAACAAACAAATTTGGAGAGCGATGAAAGCAACGTTCAAGATGATGGTAAGAATGATAGCGATTCGATCGAAATGGATAAAAAAGCTGAGGAGTCCAGTAATACTTACGAAGAGAATAAGTCGGCTCATGAGATAGACACAGGAAACAACAGCGCCGGCTATAATGATGGAAACGGTTTAGTCGGAAGCGGAGATGTCAACGGAGCAGTGGGAATGGCCAATTCGATAGATAGCAATATAGCGGGGCCGGTAAAAACAGATGTAATAAATACCGAGAACACTACCGGAAATTTAGGTATCCTTGATTTGTTTGATAAAAGTTCCGGTATTAGCGCCTCTAATAACGATACGGGCGAAAATTCCGAGAATGAGGCTTTAGCCGAGCTTTTAAATAAAATAATTATTAATGACGCCAGCGAGATTTCAGTTGAGAATAATTTGCCAATATATATTAACACCGGCAACAATACCGCAAGTTATAATGACGGCGATGGTACGGTGGTTTCCGGGGATGTAAATTTGGCAGCTAATGTTTGGAATATTATCGATTCCATATTTTTAGGAGACGTAACATTGGGGGTTTTAAACATATTTAGAGATTTTGCGGGAGATATAGTTTTGCCGGAGAATCTATTAAATGCTCTTGGGTCAGGGGGAATTGTGGCGGTTTTTGATGCGTCCAACAACGATACCGGCGATTTCTCTTTAAATACTGCAAATACAAATGTAGATAATAATATCGGTGTTGTAAAAAGCAGTGAGAATAATATCTCCAATAATTTCCCTCTAAATATCAATACCGGAAATAATAAGGCCGGCTACAATGATGGCAGCGGAACTATAGAGACCGGTGGTATCAAAGTAAAATCGAATACCATTTCGGTTGTGGGAGCATTTTTTGACGGCGAGAAATGGTTTATGATTCTTATAAATGTGCTTGGTGATTGGGCTGGCGATCTCTTTGGGGGGAAAGAAAATACGGCTCTTATTGGGGGAACCTTCGGAGAAATAACTACAGGAAACTCGGATTCGGCCAATACTGCTGTTAATGCTTTAAACACTGAAACGGGAGAGAACTCATCTAACAATGCGGAGACCAATATCGAAAATGATGTCAGACTAAATAACCAAAATAAAAATTCTATTTCCAATAATATGCCAATAAACATAAATACCGGAGGGAATAAGGCCAGCTACAATGATGGAAATGGCACGGTTATCTCGGGGAGCGTAGACGTGATCCTAAACTTTATTAACTTCGTGAGATCCAATATTACAGCGGACAGCATCAGTCTTATCGTCTTGAATATCTTTGGCAATTGGGATGGCAGTGTTCGATATGGCGGCAAAAAAGTTGTTGAAATCAATGCTCCGGTAGTTACCTCGACTCAAAATCCAGTTACCGAAAATGTTACTATCTATAAAAATAGTAGCGGCTATAATGTCAATGCTCCAGTCGGGGTAGGCTACGAAAGTTATCCTTCTTTAAATAATTTAAAGTGGTCAGAGTATTGGGACGGTAATAACGAGAACTATACCGATGAAAATCCTGGCGAGAATGTGGATAAATCAGATAAGGATGTAAGGGCATTAACAAGTAACAGCTTTCATAATGCTGGCGGTAGTGAATTCGAAGGCCGGGGGGCTGATATAAAAAATTCTACCGAAGGAAGTTCTGGTTCAATTAATTTTAATGATGTCGCGAAGGCGTTGATTTTCGTCAGTGTTGTACTTATGGTGGCTGGTATAAATTATCAGAGGAAATATAACCAGATACATAAAAGAAAGGGGGTGAAAAAATGAAAAAAATAATCATGTTTGCGGGTACCTTGGTGGCCATATTAATGACGTTTTCTCCCGTTTGGGCGGCTACTGCCACAAATACGGATACCGGGGAAGATAGTAATAATCGCAGTGTCATTGAGATTATAAATGACATCATACAAAATAACCAAAATCGAGTAGACATAAAGGATAGGGAGAGTCTAAACTTAAATACCGGAGGCAGTGAGGCGAATGGTAATGAAGGCGAGGGGTTTGTTAGTTCGGGCGATATTAGGATTGATACACAAGTTACCAATGAGGTCGGTAAGGCTTGTCCGCCCGTCTGTCCAAGCGTTACTCCAACCCCAATCGTTAGCGGTGTTGGCGGCGTGCCGGAAGCAAGTACGGTTGCGTCGACTTCTGGATCCCAGCCAACAATCGGAGGTGTTGGCGGCGCTGTAGAATTAGCTGCTGGTGTTGGCGGCGCACCCGAAGAATTGCCAAGGGTTGGCGGTAATAATCTGGAACTATTTGCAAGCTTATTATCGTTAGCGTTTGGCTCTACTTATCTTGTTTATTGGAAAAGAAAAGTCTCGTCAGTGTCTTAAATCATGTGTAACTGATAACTTTAAAAGTTACAAGAGTTAGGTTAAAAGCCTAACTCTTTTTTTCTTGACAAAAAAAATTTAGGCCTTTAATATGCTTTTATCCCTTTGATGAAAGGGGATAGGCAACATAAAAAATCGTCCGATCTTAAAATTGAATGAAAGGACGTACCCCTAGAGGGGCAAAATCAAAACAAAAAACAAACATATTTAAAATATTAAATAGAATCAAAATGCCTATGGTAGCAAAAGAGTGGTCAAAGTTATTATGGGTATATATCGGACCACAGGTTTTTTATTTCATGAAATTTTAGGATATTGAGAGGCCTAGGATTCAAAATTTGGAGGGTGCAAGCACACTTTATATATAAAAATTGATCATTATCTAACTTACGGAGGGTAAGGAGGAAAACGCATGCAAAGGTCAAAAAAGAGGATTTTATCCGTCCTTCGTTTTTTGGTGTCTGTTCAATTCATCTTTCTAACGGTGGTTGCAGTTCCGGCACAAGCCTTAGCCGCAACGGCCGATACTTTGGAGGCAGATAGCGAATCAGAAACCATAGCCTTAAATGCTATTAAGGATGCATCCGTCGAAGAAAAGCATTCAGACAACAACATCAATACTGAAACGCTTTGGGTCAAGTCTGATGAGGCAGACGAACAGCATCCTGACAGAAAAAGAACGTTTATTAAATTCGACGTATCTAATTTAGATTTACCGGAAAATGTTGTAGTAAGTAAAGCAACTGTTAAGATGTACGCTCATGATGTATCTGGGGAACTTCGGACTTATGGGCTATTTACCGTTAGTGCGGAATGGGATGAGGATGATGTAACTTGGAATAACCAACCGAGTTCTAATAGCGAGACATTTAGCACAGTGACAGCAGGAGATAGTGAAAATCAAGTTTCTCTTTCCTGGGATGTAACTGGAGACGTTGCTAACCTCTTAAATGGAAGTATTGAGAATCACGGTTGGTTGCTTAGAGACGTAAATGAAACGGCAAGTATGGGCAGAGAAATGAAGCTAAGGTCAAGCGAATATAACGCTAATCGGGATCAAAATCCGTTGTTAGAGCTTGAATATTCTACTCCTTCTGATTCAAATGATAATGACGGAAACAACGATGGCGATGATGGTGATGATGGTGAAAATGCTGAAGGAGATGATAACGGTGGCGATGACATTGATGACGGAAATGAAGGGGATGAGGATGGTGATGATGGAAACAACGATGGCGATGATGGTGATGATGACTCTACGGTAAGAGAAATTCCAATTACTATTAATGCGCCAAAAGCTAATACTTTTTACAACGCTTCGACGTGGCCAACAGTAGTATCTGTAACAGCGGGCGACGAGGATGCTCAGGTAAATGATGTAATGTTTGCCGTAAGCGATGGCACTAATTACTGGAATTCTGATTCAGAGGATTGGGATTTGGATTTCGAAGATGAAGGAATATGGATGAGCCTAAATCATGGCGATGGTAATATTTGGTTTGATGGTTACGTGCCAAATAAGGATGGGGTTTTTACCTTTAAGATAAGAGCTGAAGGTGAAAATGAAAATGTGACAGATGAAGAGGCAATTGGAGTTGTACTAGATACTGTTAGTCCGGAACCACCAACTTCTCTCGAAGTGGAAAATGATAATGGTGCAAAAAATGGCGGGGCTTTAAAGTCAAGTTGGGATTCAAGCACCTCCGAAGACGTAGATCATTATATGGTTTGCTGGACTGAAGAAAATGATGAAACTTCGTTTGAGCCAACTTGTGAGAATACGTCTGACGGCAGCACCACAGAGCACACTATTACTGGTTTAAAGAATGGTACATCTTACACCGTGGCAGTTACGGCGGTTGACTTTGCCGGAAATGCAAGTGATCCGGCAAGTACTGATTCAACTATTCCAAAAGACGCTGGCCCGATTTTTAAGTGGGTTGACGTGGGAGGAACAGTAATTGATGTCTCGACCCTATCTATCGTAAAAACAAAAAGGAATCTTGAAATAAGAGTCACTCCTTCGGAAGGCCTGCAACAAGATTCAGAGGTTTTAGCTAAAATCTCGTTTACCGATCTCGATGGCAATCAAGTTGATTTAGCGCCTCTAGAACTTAAGTCAAGCAATACTTTGCCTCAAGTTTTTGAAGGCATTTACGAGGTTACGCAGAATGTTGAAGGTAGTATTAAAGTGGTAATTTCCGGTATCGACGCTAAAGGCAATGCAAGCGAAGACGACCTAAACACATTCGCCATTAAAGCTGACACATTTGCGTATCAGTTTAAAAATGTCATTGTAGTGTCATCTTCTGGTGGTGTTCAGATTGGTTGGGATAAATTTCCGGAAGCGGTTGTGGTAGATGTTTATCGAATCAATGATGACGGAACAGAAACACTATTAGGTACTATTAATGGTTCTGAATCTTACAATGATTCCGGACTTACTAATGGCAAGACATATAAATATCGATTAGTTGCAAAAGATGCTTTAGGAAACGTTTCGGATCCATATAGTGTCGTTGGCATGCCTCAGGCGCCAGCTAGTACTATAGCTTCTGGTTCTGTAACTGTTGCGAGCGCTCAAAGGCTCGCCTATTCTTCTTGGGTTGATGACGATTCTTCATCCACAGAGAAGAAAGAAGAAGTTAAGGGAACAGAGGACAACAAAGAGATTGCTGGGAGCAAGGATGAAACCAAAAATGATGATAATTCTACAACTAAATCAAGATGGTGGTTATGGCTAATCTTTATAGCAATTGCTGTTTATGTTTATTACAGACAGAGGCTTGGCAAAGTTCAGGTAGTGGAGAGCTCAAAAAATAACAATAATGCAAAAAGCAAAAGTAAAAACAAAAAGAAATAATTGAAATTTTTTACTAAAGCGCTTAGGATATCATTATGAGTTCTAGGCGCTTTGTATCCCCCGAAAAAACAATTGAAGAAGTTGGAATTAACAAGAGAGACGTGGTTATCGATTTTGGTTCTGGTGCAGGACATTGGACATTTGCGGCTGCTAAAAATTTAGGGCCTTCCGGTAAGGTGATTGCTGTTGATGTGAGCGACGAACTTCTAAAGAGAATCGATGGCATTGCGTTGCATCGGGGATATGCAAATATTACCACTAAGCACAGTAACTTATTAACCCTAAATATCGATCGAGAGCTTCTCTCCGATCTATCAATTTTGGCAAATACTTTGTCTTCATTAAGAACCAAAGATATTGTCCTTAAAAAAGTATATGAGTTTACAAAAGCCGGCGGAAAACTTCTGGTTGTAGAGTGGTTAAAGGAAGAAACTCCAATTGGTCCGCCAAAAGAAAAACGTCTTACGAAAAAAGAACTGGTGGAGCTTACTAAAAAAGCTGGATTTAAGATATTGGGCGAGGTTGATGTCGGACATTATCATTATGGAATTGTTTTTGAAAAGGAGAAAACAGTATGAAAACAAAACTACTTTCAATTTGGAAACCTATTGCAGATTTTCTGACTAAATACATTTCGATTGGTTATCTTTGCTCTTCTCCGAGGGGTAATATTCTTATGATAATTATCTTATCGATTTCCGGAGTATTATTTCTTGGCGGAATTATTGTAAAATATTTATTGCCTCGAAAGATTTGGAAACTAAAGGAGAGGGTCTACAAGAAATACCTAAATTATTTCTTTAAATGGACTTGGGGCTTTGCTTTCTTTGGCGCGTTTTTATCCTTTTTTGCTTATGAGGAAACCGCATATTTTGGTTATAGGCTTTGGCTGTATACTTGGGTTTTAGCTCTTTTTGCCTGGATTATCTATACCATCTTTATCTTTAGGCCCAAATTGAAAGCCGATCTAAAAAAGCATCACAAGAAAAAAGAAAAAGAAAAGTGGATGAAGAAATAGGCTATTGGGAAGGGGTCATTGTGAAAAAGCGGAGCGATTGCGCCAATACCGCCTTTTCTCCCCGTTATTCCCGTGGAGGCGGGAATCCATTCGGAAAATATCAAATATCAAATCAGAATGGTTTAATTACAAAATGAAATGAAATGAAATGAAATGAAATGAAATGAAATGAAGTGGAAGATTTTATGAAAGTGATTTTGATGCATGGCAAGGACACTAATCCAAATGGAAAATGGTATCCGTGGTTTGCTGGAGAAATGAAAGATAGAAGCATCCCTGCTATCATACCTTTGCTGCCAAAGGCGGATAACCCACACATTGAAGAATGGATGAAAGAGTTGGAAAAGGCAAAACCAGATGAGGATACGATTATATTAGGACATTCTCGCGGTGGTGTGGCAGTTTTGAGGTGGCTTGAAAAGTTGCCGGAAGACAAAAGGGTTAAAAAGGTAATCTTGTTGGCTACAAATTCTGGTTTTATTAAAAAAATGCCTATAAAGTCGGAGCCGAATCACGGGTTTTATACAGAAAACGGATATGATTTTAAAGAAATCAAAAAGCATTGCAGAAATTTTGTTGTCATGCATTCTCGTGATGATCATTTAGTGCCATTTGCAAGTGGCAAGGAAAACGCAAAGGCGTTGGGAGCCAAATTCTTGGTTTTTGAAGACTTGAGACACTTCGGAGGAGGCGTTGAAGAGATTACGGAATTATTGGAAGAGATTGATAATTCAGTCATCTAATCATTGGAAATTCAATGGTTGTTTTGAATTTAGATTTTCTGGCCAAAATTTCTTTCAAAAACCGTATCAAAAAACCGTTGACATTCATACTCAAATAATATAATATATTTTTGCTGTATGAATTTGGAAAAGGAAGATGTTCTTTGAAACATTCCAAAGGAAAACCCTTTGAATGTTTTTAAATCGTCTTAATTAGACAGAGAAACTTGACAGCTTAAGAGTGTTAGGAATTGAACCCCTTCAATTCAAAAAAAATTAAAGTGAACTTCTAAAAACTAGGTTCACTCTTCAAGTCCTGAATTTATTCAGGCACTTTTGGAGAGTTTGATCCTGGCTCAGGATGAACGCTGGCGGCGTGCTTAACACATGCAAGTCGAACGGCCCTTCGGGGCAGTGGCAGACGGGTGAGTAACGCGTTGGTACTTACCCCAAAGTGGGGAATAACCTGCCGAAAGGTGGGCTAATACCGCATAGTATCGTAAGATTAAAGCCTTCGGGCGCTTTGGGATAGGCCTGCGACTTATCAGCTAGTTGGTGAGGTAACTGCTCACCAAGGCTAAGACGAGTAGCTGGTTTGAGAGGATGATCAGCCACACTGGGACTGAGACACGGCCCAGACTCCTACGGGAGGCAGCAGTGAGGAATTTTCCGCAATGGACGAAAGTCTGACGGAGCGACGCCGCGTGAGGGATGACGGCCTTCGGGTTGTAAACCTCTTTTGATTGGGAAGATTATGACGGTACCAATCGAATAAGCATCGGCTAACTACGTGCCAGCAGCCGCGGTAATACGTAGGATGCAAGCGTTATCCGGAATCACTGGGCGTAAAGAGTTCGTAGGCGGTTGGTTAAGTCGGATGTGAAAGACCGAGGCTCAACCTCGGGAACATGTCCGAAACTAATTAACTAGAGTATGTTAGAGGTGCGCGGAATTCTCGGTGTAGCGGTAAAATGCGTAGATATCGAGAGGAACACCAATGGCGAAGGCAGCGCACTGGAGCAGTACTGACGCTGAGGAACGAAAGCGTGGGGAGCGAACGGGATTAGATACCCCGGTAGTCCACGCCGTAAACGATGTCTACTAGCTGTGGGGAGCATCGACCCTCTCCGTAGCGAAGCTAACGCGTTAAGTAGACCGCCTGGGGAGTACGATCGCAAGATTAAAACTCAAAGGAATTGACGGGGACCCGCACAAGCGGTGGAACATGTGGTTTAATTCGATACTAAGCGAAGAACCTCACCAAGGCTTGACATGCAGCTGCTAATCCGGTGAAAGCCGGACTCCTTCGAGGGTGCTGCACAGGTGTTGCATGGCTGTCGTCAGCTCGTGTCGTGAGATGTTGGGTTAAGTCCCGCAACGAGCGCAACCCTTGTCGTATGTTGTATTTTTCATACGAGACTGCCCTGGTAACGGGGAGGAAGGTGGGGATGACGTCAAGTCAGCATGGCCCTTACGCCTTGGGCCACACACATGTTACAATGGCCAGTACAACGGGTTGCCAAGCAGCAATGCGGAGCCAATCCCATCAAAACTGGTCTCAGTTCGGATTGAGGGCTGCAACTCGCCCTCATGAAGCTGGAATCGCTAGTAACCGTGGGTCAGCCACACCGCGGTGAATACGTTCTCGGGTCTTGTACACACCGCCCGTCACACCACGAAAGTCGGTAATGCCCGAAGTCCTTCTTTTGGAGGCCTAAGGTAGGATCGGTGATTGGGGTGAAGTCGTAACAAGGTATCCGTAGCGGAAGCTGCGGATGGATCACCTCCTTTCTAGGGAGATTTCCGGATAGCAATATTCGGACAATCCCAGGTCGGTACTCTGAATTTATTCAGAGTGTCAAAACCGAACTGACTGGGTTCGTCCTAACACTCTTAAGAAGTCAAGCTTGAAAAAAACTGCTGGAAGGCAGTTTTTTTAATAAACAAAGAAAAAAACAATAAACAGCTTTATTGTTCGACTCTACGGAGTAGGTGGAGAACTGCTTGCTCTTGTCATTCCCGCGAAAGCCGGAATCCAGAGGTATTCTTTTTATTTAACTTTCTCGCACCAGTTTAATGAACCGGGACAGTCGAGGCTGTTCATTTGATATCCAGTGGGACAGGCGTTGTTTTCCGGCAGAACATATTCTCTTGATGTCATAGCTTTTAAGGATGCAACGCAGCAGCCGTTATCTTGTGCTTGGCAACTTTTTAAAATTTCTTTTTCTTTATCGGTCATTGTGGAGCTTGGAGAGGTGTAATAATCTTTTACGGAGGTATGTATTTTAGGATCTACGCTAAATTCCGGCTTTACTTTACCTATCATCAGATAGAATTTATCTCCCATGCCTTGTACAATAATTTTTTTGGTAAATTCCTTACCGTTTTTAGAGCCAATAATTGTAACTTCAAAATATGCAGATGATGGTGTCACGCTGTTATCATAGCTAACAGATTTGATCCTTAAATCTTTGCCGCCAAATTCTTTCACTTCATTTTCGGCCTCTCGACTGGCATCAAATTCGTTTAAAGTTAATCTTTGAATGGCCTCGGGGTCATTGTTTCTTATAGCCTTAATATAGGAATTGACCACTCCTTCTTTAGTCTTTTGTCCGCTGTGATTTAAGTAATAATTGTAGCCGGATAACACAAAGAAAGCGACTGATATTAAAATAGCAGCTGCATAGGTCATTTTTCTTGAAACGTTACCTCTCACTTATTCTCCTTATTTTCTTGATAGTACCAAAAAACTGCCTGGTTTGCTATTTTTGATCCTAGGGTAGATGAGTGCCTACTCAGCTGCTTTAACCATTTCACATTCCGGCATAATGGAGCCGAAGGGGAGTTGGCAAACTTTAGATCCTACTTCTTTACTGGTTTTTACAAAACCGCGTTCTTCATAAAACCGAATCGCCCTGGTGTTGTATGCTGCTACAGTCAAGTGAATATTTTTGTCCGACCCCAGCCAGCTCAGGGCTTCAGTCAACAAGAGTTTGCCCATACCCCGACCTTGGTATTCCGGCAAAATATAGGTAGCGCCAATTTCATTAAAGCTTCTTTTTTTTCTTGCCCGGCAAAAACCAACGATTTTATTATTGTTTGTAGCAACCCAACTGCAAGATGACTCGCTTGCTTCTAAGCTCTTTCTCCATAAATCATGCCCTTCCTTGGTCATATTGTTAAATTTAGCTTCTATTTCTTCTTTGGTAATATCAAGATTCTGATTGGGATAGGTATCGAGCCAAGTTATGCGGCGCACATGATTTATCTCTTCGTAATCGTTTGGTGTAGCTTTTCTAATTATGATATCCATGACTATATATTAGCATAAGAGATGATACCAAAAAATCGCTTATCTTGCTATTATGGAAGTAAACTAACGGATAAAAGGGAATATATGCTAGACAAAGTGAAAACAATAAAAGAAGCTCAGAGTTTGGTGCTAGAATTTGCTAAGCGTAACAACTGGAAAGACGCGCCGAATATTGATAAGTTTGATCATTTGCACGAAGAGCTTATCGAAATGTCGCAGTATTTAAGGTACAAAACCGCAAAAGAGCGAAAAGCAGTAGTAAAAGAAAATAAAGATGTGTTTGTTGACGGCATTGGCGATTTGTTTTTTGGCATTTGTCGTTTGGCAAATCAGTTAGATGTTGATATAGAAGAAGCATTTAACTTCAGTAAGAATGATATCTTAAAAAAGTATAACCATAAAAATGCTGAAAATAATTTGGTTAGAAAGCAGGGCTTGTAAGTCGTTTGTAAGGAGATAGGCTCTTATTTTTTGCTATCCGAGCTATTATCGTTTATAATTCCCTCATGAAACTAATAATAAGACCAACAACCGAAGAGGATAAAGATTGGGTGAAGGAGTTCACCTTTGCTAATTGGGGGACTGACGCCAAGATGACTCGAGGTAAAATCCATTACCCGTATGAACTTCCCGGTTATATTTCGGAAGTTGGCAGCAATAAAGTAGGCCTTATTACTTATAGAGTCTCGGACACGGCCACGGAAATTATTACGCTTAATAGTTGGTGGGAAAGCAGAGGTATCGGAACGGCGCTTATCACGGCTGTAAAAAAGGAAGCCAGGGATAACAGCTCAAAACGTTTATTCGTACTTGCTAATAATGACCACATAAATGCCTTGCGCTTCTATCAAAAGCGGGGCTTTCGTTTGGTTAAAATTCATCGGGATGCCATAACTAAAGCAAGAAAAATAAAACCCGAAATACCTTCCGTTGGCGATCATGGCATTAAAATTTGTGATGAAATAGAACTCGAACTAATCTTAAATTAAATTTTTATTTTCTTTTATATAAAACGCCAACGGACAATAGAATGTAGCCGATAGTCATTACTGTCTGCGATATTATTATCAAGTAATCTTTCGAAGTAACGTCCATTAAGGGAGCAAACGTGCAAATTAAGAAATAACTAGCGGCCATAAGGAAGTATCTTTTCTTTTGGGCGCCACTTGCTTTTTTGCCTTCATTAAAAAATATGTAACTAGTTGGTATCCACATTAAAAGGGCAGTTGCATACAGTAGATAGGAAGACGTTATATCCATATTCCAGTGGATTATGCCGCTCGAGTTTAAAATAGGATTAGGTATTTGTAAAAATTCAAAAAATAGAGCAATACTTGATAGCCCAAGGAGCGCGAGAAAAGGCTTGTTGGGGTTCACTCTAGGGAATCGAATAAGAAAGGGGATTTTTATACCATAAGCAAAACTGATATATAAGAATACATCTGCGATAACTTCTATTCTTCCGAACCAATAAGTATCTTTGCTAAAAAACAAGATCCCTACCGCATAAGAAAAATAGGCAAGCATCAAAATAAAAATGGTCACAAAAAAAGCGTTGACCATTTTGTTAGTCCGATCTTTTCTCTGGTATTTCCAGAGTTTGTAATCAAATAGTCCTAGGATTACCGTGTCAAGTAAAAAAATTAATCCGGAAAATGAAAGCATGTAGGGATTATAGGCCATAATCGTTTTGCCATCAACCAATTAATTCTTTGATTTCCGAGTTATGAAAAAAGCATAATAAAAATTACTCCGGCAATCATAGTGAAGCTACCAATTAGAGTCTCTAATTTTGGTCGGTCTTTATAAAATACGAAACTAAATAAGCTTGTTTTTTTAAGAAATCATTAAAACAACCTTAAATCTTTAAAATTATTATCCCCCAATTTTCCTTCGCCAACTTTTTTGATCGGCACTTGATTGCCATCTTTGTCCAGGGCAAAGAAATAAACTTTAAAATTTGGCGTGCCGTTTAGAACTCTGATTCTTTTATCACTGATGGGAAGTCTTTGAACCTCGGCTCTTTTTAGCTTGTTTGAATTTTTGTCATAAATAACCCACCCAATGTTAAAAGGAAAATTATCTGTTTCTGCTTCTAGCGCAGTGTAATTTTTCCATCCTCCAAAAAGAGTCATTTGGTGAAATAGATATTTATTATCTTTAACCCAAGAAGTGTCGTTGCCCTCGATTAAGAAAGCTTTTTTAGTATCAACGTCATCTGAGTTAATGGTTTGAACATGCCAGAGACCTGTTTCGTTTATAGCGTCAAATTTAAAACCATTAAGTAATAATTTGAACGGCACTTTTAAGAGATCCAATAATCTTAATGCAGGGTTTAGTTTTGCAACTTTTATGCTTTTCATGGAGTTAAATATAGCATTTATCGTACGCGGATAAAATAGTCGATTGCCAAAACAAGCAAAAATTCTTCCCAAAAGTTGTAAAATATGTTAATATATTTTCGTTGAGTTTAGGAAATAGTAAGTAGGAAGTAGGAAATAAAAATATAATTCAGGCATTCTAAATAGTTTCTATTTAATATTTCCTAGTTCCTGATATAGGGGCGATTAGCTCAGGTGGTTAGAGCGCAGCTCTGATAAAGCTGAGGTCGGAGGTTCGAGTCCTCCATCGCCCACCATTTTGACAAGGAAATAGGAAATAGTAAGTAGAAAATAGAAGAGATCTGGATATGATTTGTTAGCTTGTTTCCTATGCACTATTTCCTAGTTCCTGCTTTGGGCCCATAGCTCATCTGGTAGAGCGCCTCGTTTGCACCGAGGAGGTGGCAGGTTCGAGTCCTGTTGGGTCCACCATAAAAAACATCTCCAAAGGAACATGGAGGTGTTTTTTATTATAGCGAAAATATCAAAATTTAGGTTTAATCCTGGGTTCCAGAACGAAATGCACCATTCAAGGTATAATAATTAATCTTCAATATCAAGCCCTTTTCTGCTATAATCCAAAGTCAAACAAGCAATTCCAGCAACTTTTAAATTAAATACTAGTCTTCGATTATGATTCTATAGACAGGAAAAAATATAAGCATAGGAATATAGATTAAGGAGAGTGGGTTATGTCGAAAGCATTGGAATTAGTTCGTCCTGATTTGCATGTATGCCATGCGTCAAAAATCCCATTTAGGGAGTTTTGTCATGAAAAAGGCATTTCGGGTTATGTGTTTGATCTAGATAATACCATAAGGCACAAAGAATACGGTTTGGATAAGGCAGCCATAGCTGCAATTCGTCAGGGCGTCAAAGCTAATTACATCAAGTCGTTGGTAATTCTTACTAATACTATTCAGGGGGAAGAGAGGGTTGCAAAGGCTAGGAAACTTGCTTTTCGGGTTGGTGAAGACATTGGGCTATATGTGAAAGCCATCTGTCTTGATTATTCCAAAAGGAAGCCTAAATCCGATGGCTTTTATTTGGCTATCAAGGAAATCGGTTCAAGCCGATCAGAAATAGCTATGGTAGGAGATCAAATACTAAGCGACATCAAGGGCGGTAATAAGGTTGGTCTTTTCACAATATTAGTAGACCCTTTAGGCTCATATTCATGGATGTCCGTTATTTCTGGTAGAACTATCAGAAACCAATGGGCTCGTTGGAGATTAGATCTCTAGGTTTACAGAAAACGCAAGGCATCATCAAGAAGTTTGGTTTAGTAATTCAGGAAAAATTCGTTGTAAGGGAGGATGATCCAATGATCATTGATAGAGAACGCATAAGAGAGGTGTTGCCATATGGTGATGCCTTTCTCCTCGTTGACGGGATAACGGAAGCTTCTGGTAACACTGCATCCGGGATTGTTAGGGATGTTGGCGAGTGGCAAATTGTTAAGAATCTACCTGAACCAAGTTCTCTCAATTATGAATATGTTCTCATAGATCAAAGCACCGTTTATCCTGATAATTTTGTGGGGATAATGCATGTTGAGGCTCATATGCATCATTTTGCCGGCCATTTTGCCGATAAACCCCTGTTACCAGGTGTCCAGAATATCGAGGCGGCAGCGGAGTCAAGTCGAGATCTCGCATCTCTGTTATTGGCTAACAAAAAAGGGCTAAGATCCACAAGACTTTCGAGGATTGTAAACTGGAAGCTGAAAAGGAAGATAGTTCCTGGCGAAGAGCTAATTGTAGTCGGAAGCAAGTCAGCCGTGGAAAAAGATCTTGCAGTTATCAATGCCAGGTCTATGGTTGATGATGAACCTGCCTCATACGGCACTCTTCACTTCCAGCCATTAGAATTGTCGGATGACTATCATCCTGGTAAAGCAACGATAATTCCTTGTCATGTGGTTGAAGCAGCCTGTCAAATTGGAGCTTATCTGATTCTAGGTCACCCAGATAATCATAGTAAGCTATTAATGCTTGCGGAGGTAAATGCAGCGGTGTTTCTAGAAAGCATATGTCCTGGACAGGAACTTCAAATTAGAACCAAGCTATTGAGCAGAATTCGTAGGAACTTTGGCAAGGCTGGTTTTACAGTAGATAATCTAGGGCACACATTGGCTTATGGTACATTCACTTTTAGACTGGCTGACAAGAATACATAGACATGTTAAATCGTTTCAGGGGTCCGGCGCTGGACTGGCCCCTTCAAGGGGAGAGAATTTCGTTAAGTATATTACTCATATATTTAGCAAAAGTCTCTCCCTAATTTTTTACAGAAATGGTTTTACTTCTTGAACGGTCATAAATCTAATATGAAAACCCCGCAGTTTTGACTTTCTTCTTCAAGTTTTCTGGTTAGATGTTTAGCACCAATACACCCTTCCCACTACCCTATAATATACAAGTGGCATATTTGTTAATCATTTATGTTAGCTATGGTTATCTAATTTAACTTTAAACTAAATATCATTCAAATAGTGAGAAGGGAATAAGTTGAGATATTGAGGTATAGTTCTATAGGGGACGGTTCTCTTTTAAGTACAAAATTTGCTAAACGCTAAATTACTTAATTGCAGCATATAATTAACCTATGCCAAAACCCGAAGATTACAAATATTCAAGCTATAATTATTATGCCGAAGGTAAAAAAGATGATCTTCTAACCGAAGACATGTTTTACAAAGATTTAGACAAGAACCAACAATCCAGTCAAAAAGCTTATCGGGAAATAATTGTTAATGAAGTAATATCAGAAAGTTATCTAAAACCAGTATGGGGATCGGATTACCAAAGATATCATGAAATCCGGAAAGCCAAATATCACCTTTAGACTAAATAGCAAAAAGCGTGCTTAAAAGAGAACCGTCCCCTTTTGCTTTCCCTTATGGATAAATAATCAAGAAGTTTCCTTTCTCTCATTCTCTTTTGAATATTTAATATTCACTTATAAAAAACGGACCCCGACTTTGAAAGCAAGCATTTGAATGCTGATTTGCTTGCTTACCTAGTCGGGGTGTCTTGAGACTACTTGAGTCTAGAGGAATGAATCATAGAAGAATACGTTAGCCAATAGAGCCGAACCAGCGTGAATCTTCACAGGGCCTGCCCAGTGGCTGATGCTCGATACTAATGGATTTGATCTCGCCAGCTATTTTAGTGAAGAGTTCATGATCGAATGTTTGGCCGGCTATGAAATTGACGGTCCTATTACTGTCTTCATTCCAACGCTTTGATTCCTCAACCGTTAGCAAGATTGATCTCTGAGCGTCCTCCATTTTAATCTTGTGCCCGAACAGAAGGATGTCGAAACTGACGGCGACCAAGACCGGATCGGATTCCTCCTTGAATTCAACGGTGATGTTGTCTTGCCATTGGATTCCTTCGATCTTCTTCTGGATTTCTGTTGCGTCTTGCACGTTATCACCTCCAACAGTTAATTTGACAAGCTATTGGGCATACTCTCTTTGTTTACATTAAACATGGCTGCACGTTTTGATCCGGCGATCTCAATCCATTTTACCTCTTGCGATCTTTTCATTTGCGACATTGCTGCTATTGCTTCTACCGAATCTCTAGCGACTAGAATGGCATTAAAATTAGTGTCGTTAAAAAACTTTTGGAAAGCGGCAGCTTGTAAATCGGGACACTTTGCTCCACCGAAGGACTCCGACATTCTTAGCGCATTGTCGCTTATAAAACCAAGCTCAATGTCGCTTTTAGCATAGTAATAAGCTGCTGTTAAAAAGCAATGGTTACGCTTCGGATGACCCTTTTCTAGCAGCGACAACTCGTCATAGGTGGCCATATGTTCGTAAGCTGTTCCTATCATTCTTTGCAGTCGTAAGCGAGCAGTTTTCAAATCATCGCCTTCAAAGACATTGCCTATCTCATCAAGAGCTTTTAACAGATTATTGATTGGCTTGCTTGCTTTACGTTCTTTGAAATACGGATCGTTGAGAGTATCTAAATTGCTTAGATATTGCTTAACTCTGTCTCCTGGGTTGTCCAGTTCGTTAATCTTTCTAAACTCTTGGCTATCCCTATCTAAAGTTAGATAGGATTCCATGTCGAGCCACTGTCCAATTGCACTTTCGATGTTCTCAACAGCAATAAGGGGTAGTGCTAATTTAGAGATATCTTCCATCTAAGATCTTCCTTTCTTAAGGTATCGGGATTCCAGGACTAGCCATTATATACTAAATTGAGAAAATTGTAAATCTTGAGATTGGTCTAAATCCTTTATTGGAAGGAAAAAATGTGCTATAATTCGCCTGAAATTAGATCTTTAAAAATTTTAGGCTCCCTTGAAGCAGCGATGAGGCTATGAGCATATGTTTGTACCTTCGTTGCTGCTTCATAGGGAAGCACAACAACATGAAAGGGGGATGATGACGGTGGACAAACCGATCACATCCGGTATCACGAAAGAACAGCTAGAGAAGTTTAGGGAACTGATCGAGGTTGCAGCGAGGAAAGCTGGAGAGCTTGCGCTCAAAAAGGTCAATCCTGACAAGGATGGCCTTCAGTGTCTGATTGAAAACGGTGATGAATTTAAATCATCAATAACAGATGCCATAATTGCCAAGACACACGTGCTCTCAGTAAGCATCCTGTTGGATGACGATGAAGTTGAATCTAGCTGTCGGTATCCACGAGAATACAAAGGACCCAGGCTAATCGTAGAACAGATTAATGCACTTGCTGATACCTTTGGCCTTGATCCAGCCAGTGCTCTTGAGTATGCCAAGAATCTACCGGCGTTAGGTTCCTTTGTTCCAGAAGATGCTCTCGAATGGGTAGGTTGGTTTGCTGTCTTGTCGGAAGATGCATTAGCAAGACGGTACTTTCCTAACGCAAGTAATCCACTCGATAGGTATTGCCGGGCAGTTCAGCTTGTTAACGACAAGATTGCAGTGTCACGCCCGTTTAAGAACTGCCGTGAGGGTCATATCGCGCCTGAGTATCTTCATGTCCATGAGCATACAATTCATGCCTGCCAAAAGATTACCAAGACACAGCCAGGCGATATCCAGATCATTGCTGCCCAGCTTGGCATGCGCCATCGTGCTCGTTCGGTTCGCAAGGCTCATAAGCTTTTTGTGGCAAATGAATTTGGTCTCACAAGCCTTATGGGCGGTTCCATTGCTTTAACTCATCCGGAGCGATTCGTTTATGATGGAGAACTGGACATGGATTGTGCTGGCGATACGTGCTGGTCTGATACAGACGGTCCATTCAGCGGGGCTCCATTCTATGGTTGTGACGGCAAACATCTCCGTTATGGTTATGCTAGAATCAGCCGTCCTTCCAAAGAATATGGCGCCAGTACCGGTTTTTTTCCAAAGTATATATAATCTGCTTCTTTTTTACGCTTAGCAAGGAGGTGAAAATTTGATGACTATTGCTACTTTGATACTTTGGGGCATATCGTTTGCTGGCATGCTTTGGTCAGGCTGGTTATGGTATGCTAGGCTTTGCAATCTGAAGCTGATATCCAGCGGTGATTCCGTTGCAATTGTGCCAATCAACCCAGTATTTGATAGGAGAGCCAATAGGATCGGGCTTACTGCCATCGGAATCAGTATTGCAAGTATGGTCATTTGGGGCATCGGTGTCTATACCGGTTTGATCATACTCTTCCATTAATGTGCTTCAGAATAGTGTTTGTAAAGAAATAGACCGAAAGGTTAATTTGCCCAACTGGGTATCTTAACTGAGTAGGTCTTTTTTCGTATCCAAGGGATTTCTAAAGTAAACTCTATAGGGGACGGTTCTCTTTTAAGTACAAAATTTGCTAAACGCTAAATTACTTAATTGCAGCATATAATTAACCTATGCCAAAACCCGAAGATTACAAATATTCAAGCTATAATTATTATGCCGAAGGTAAAAAAGATGATCTTCTAACCGAAGACATGTTTTACAAAGATTTAGACAAGAACCAACAATCCAGTCAAAAAGCTTATCGGGAAATAATTGTTAATGAAGTAATATCAGAAAGTTATCTAAAACCAGTATGGGGATCGGATTACCAAAGATATCATGAAATCCGTAAAGCTAAATATCACCTTTAGACTAAATAGCAAAAAGCGTGCTTAAAAGAGAACCGTCCCCTTTTGCTTTCCCTCATAAGACTAAATCTCCCTGGCTTTATTTCTATGCTGTTATCTTAATATCTTTAGTAATGCTCATTTTAGATTTGTTAGATGTCGACATTTGATTTTTTTAGCTAAGACACGAGAAACTCTAATGAAAAAATTCAGTTAAAAAACAAGGTAAAAAATAAAGTGTTGACAAGGGGTTACTGGCCTAGTTTATACTATAAATATAAAGTACCATCGCTAAGTTTTCTTATCCGGGATAAAAAAGTAATTAGATAATTAGGAGGGTGTTAAAATGCAAGACGCAACTACTTTCGGTGACGAAAAAAAGCCGGAAGATAAAAATGCGGGCCAGGATTCTGCTTTGATCGAAGGTATTAATGCTCCAGTTTCAGAAGTAAAATCCGAATCCGATTCTCCCTCCAACGAAAATACCAACAATCAAGACTCAAATAATGCTGACAAAGAAGACACTAAAGATCCTGTTAATGCCGAAAAAGAAATAACAGATGGCTCAGCTAAAAAGCCGGTCGAGGAAGAACGTAAAGAAGCAAAACAAGAATCCCCGGCCGAAGACTCCAAGTCTAAAAGCTCCTTTTCGCATTCTACCGTATCTTCTTCGGGAGCAGACGACGTCGCTGACTCCCTCGAAACCGAGCAAGTCGTCGTCTTTAAATTAGAAAACGAAGAATACGCCGCTCCAATCCTCACGGTCCAAGAAATTATTCCCACAGGAGACATTACTCCTTTTCCCAATGTCCCTAGCTATATAGCCGGTATCATTAACGTAAGAGGTACCGTAGCGACTGTCATTAATCTTTCCGGGAGATTTAATCTAACCAGAAAAGAAACTGACAATATAGATAAATACATTATCCTTACTAAAAATGATAAATCTCTTTATGGTGTTATGGTAGACGATGTAACCTCAGTTATGAAAATCCCCCTAAACAAAATAAAAGATGCCTCCTCTACAATCGAATCTAAAATAAATAACAACTACATCGAAAAAGTAGCCGTTACGGATAACCACATTATCCTAATCCTTGACTTTAAAAAGATCTTAGAAGAAGAAGCTATTCAGAATATTGCAAGTGAGGCGGAGAAGATGGAAGTAAAAGGGAAGAAGAAAGCCAAGTAAAAAATGGTTGCCTTAAATAATATTAGGTGGCAATTGGTCTGGCTTAATTAGGCAATTAAATATAATTTTAAATAAACAAGGAGATATTAATGGTTTCTATAAAAAATTTATCCCTGAAAAAGAAACTTTTTTTGGGCTTTAATTTGCTTACGGTTCTGGTTTTGCTCATTGGTTTCTTTGGTGTCAGGGGTATTAATAGTGTTACCGATAGCTGTAAAAGAGCGATTATGGCGGTTGAGGAAGTTAACTTCTTAAGTGAGAAGTTGGGCGATCACTATGTTTGGATGCAGGGACTAACAGACCATCTTCTTTTGGACAAAGAGCTTAAGGTGCAGCTAGATCCGCATCAATGTGGTTTTGGAAAATGGTATTACGAAGTTAAAGAAGGCAATAGATATAAGAATATGAGTCCTGACGAAAAGAAATTGTTTGACGATTTAGAATCACCCCACATCGCCCTGCATGAATCTGGTAAGAAAATTAAGGATCTTGGTGATAATGGGGGTGCCCATAATGATGAATTAGCGCTTTACCAAAATGAATCGGTTACTGCTGTTAACAAGATGGTTCCTCTTTTTAAAGCTTATAAAGACCATATCACAAAGAAGAAAGATGATGCCTCTGCCGCTGCCGCCCAAACAAAAAAGATGACAATTAATACGTCAATCGGCGTTATAATTTTCTGCGCTTTGTTTGCAATGGTCTTTGGATTTGTAATAACGAAAACTATTACCAGTCCATTTGCAAAAATTTTGGAAGTGGTTAAAAGAGTAGCTGAAGGAGATTTTACTAAGAAAGTTGATCATAAAGGGAAGGATGAGCTTGGCGTTCTAGCAGAGTCTTTTAATCAGGCAATCGATAATATTGGCGCTACTGTCGGCAGGGTTTCGAATACGGCTCAAACAATTTCTGCTACCGCTCAGCAGTTAGCCGCTTCTTCCCAGCAAGTAAACGCGGCGACTCAACAAGTTTCAAGCGGCGTCCAGGAAGTTGCAAGCGGCTCTCAGAACTTGGCTCAAGAAACTTCCGAAGTTAGTAGCAACGCCAAAGCCCTTACCGAAGAAGCCACCAAGGGATCTGAAGCCGCTAAGGTTGCCGGAGAAAAGATGCAGGCTCTAGCGTCAGCCGTCAATCAATCCGCACAGTCTGTTACAGCTCTTGGAGATAAGAGCCAGGAAATCGTTCAAATTATTGAAACCATAAATAACATTGCTTCTCAAACAAATCTCTTAGCCTTAAACGCTGCTATCGAAGCCGCCAGAGCCGGAGAAGCCGGAAGAGGTTTTGCGGTTGTTGCCGATGAAGTAAGAAAGCTAGCCGAGGAATCTCAACAAGCAACTCAGGGTATAGAGTCTTTAATAACGGAAATTAAAAGTAGCACTGATAGCGCTGTTAAAAGTATGGAATCCGGCAAGAAAGAGGTAGAAGAAGGTGGTCAAGTAGTTTCTCAAGCGCTTCAGTCCTTAGATTCTATTGGCAGCCAGATTATAACCATCACTTCTTCTATTGATGCTCTAACTGCTGTGGCAGAGCAATCTTCCTCTTCTTCCCAACAAATGAGCGCCGGTGTTCAGCAAACCAGTTCTTCTATGCAGCAAGTAGCCTCAGCGGCTCAGCAACTCGCCTCTACCTCGGAAGAGCTAAAAGAACTTGTCAGCCAATTTAAGATTGATGATTCCGCCTCAACTTTCTCCAAGCAAACTAAATCCAACGATCCATCCAATGGTTTTGCTTCCTTAAATCACGGCTCCGGCATGATTCCCGAAGACCTCATGGCTAAAATTCAAGATACCAAAGACAAAGAAACCTTTAAAGCCGAAGAAATAGTAGATCGCCATATCGATGATGCAGCTAAGAGCCATACACACCATGCCCATCATGAAGCTAAGAAGGTCCATGTAGAAGTAGATGAATCCTAAGGGCAATATACGTATCTAGTTTTATTGACAGTTTAACAAGGGAATTTTATACTAAATACGTAAGATTAAGTAAATAGTAATTTTTGGTGGCTATCTATTTTTTTTCCAATCACATATCTTAAATTCTCGGGGAGGGTCGGCAATTGACAGAATCAGCTGTAACAATCGAAGAAGAAAAAGAAATTGACTCCCTCGAAACCGAGCAAGTCGTCGTCTTTAAATTAGAAAACGAAGAATACGCCGCTCCAATCCTCACGGTCCAAGAAATTATTCCCACAGGAGACATTACTCCTTTTCCCAATGTCCCTAGCTATATAGCCGGTATCATTAACGTAAGAGGTACCGTAGCGACTGTCATTAATCTTTCCGGGAGATTTAATCTAACCAGAAAAGAAACTGACAATATAGATAAATACATTATCCTTACTAAAAATGATAAATCTCTTTATGGTGTTATGGTAGACGATGTAACCTCAGTTATGAAAATCCCCCTAAACAAAATAAAAGATGCCTCCTCTACAATCGAATCTAAAATAAATAACAACTACATCGAAAAAGTAGCCGTTACGGATAACCACATTATCCTAATCCTTGACTTTAAAAAGATCTTAGAAGAAGAAGCTATTCAGAATATTGCAAGTGAGGCTAGTTTGCCCGACGAGGGCTCGTCATCTAAAAAAGATTAGATATAAGTTAATAAAAAATATAAAAGGAGGAGTCCGGATGGTCTCAATAAATGATATATCTGTAAAAACAAAGCTTTTCTTTGTAAGTCTAACTGTTTCGGGGTTGGTCGTAGTTGTTGGATTGCTGGGTCTTAGAGGGCTTAGCGGGGTTTCAAGTTCTTTCAATAGAGCCATAGATAAGCTGGAGGAAGCTAAATTTCTTGATGAAAAGCTTAACGATCATTACGCCTGGGTAAAGAAAGTGACGGATCATCTTTTGGCGGACAAGAGTCTTGATGGATTGCATGTTGATCCTAAAGAGTGCGGTTTTGGCAAGTGGTATTACGGCGTTAAAAATAGTGCTGATCATAATAATATGAGCGCGGAAGAAAAAAAGATTTTTGATGGGATGGAGGCGCCGCATACTGAGCTTCATGAATCTGGAAAAGAAATTCTGGCTCTTTCAACCTCAAACAGTAAAAATGTAAAAGAGGACAAGATAGAAATATTCAATAATGAATCGATGAGTGCTATTGGTAAAATGGTTCCTCTATTTAAAGAATATAATGATCTTAAGTACAAAGATCACGAGGCTTCTCATGAAGAAGCTATGGCGACCAGGAAATCGACATCAAAATTTCTTATAATTCTGCTTGTGGCTTGTGTTATGACGGCCATGGCAGCCGGATATTTCTTTTCTAAGACCTTTACCAGGCCTATTGCTAAGATATTGGAAGGAGTTAGAAAGGTATCCGAAGGTGACTTTACAACACAGGTTGATCATAAAGGAAAAGATGAGTTAGGAACTCTTGCCCAAACTTTTAATAAGATGATTACTAATATCAGTAATACTATAGGCAGGGTAGCAAACTCGGCCCAAACCATCGCCGCCACGGCTCAGCAGCTAGCCGCTTCTTCCCAGCAAGTAAACGCTGCGACTCAGCAAGTTTCAAGCGGTGTCCAAGAAGTTGCAAGCGGCTCTCAAAATTTAGCCCAAGAAACAACCGGAGTAAGCGCTAATGCCAAATCACTTTCCGAAGAAGCCACCAAAGGATCTGAGGCCGCTAAAACCGCCGGTGAAAAGATGCAAGCTCTAGCTAGCGCTGTTAACGAGTCTTCTGATTCTGTTGCCGCTCTTGGCTCTAAGAGTGAAGAAATAGTAAAGATAATTGAGACCATAAATTCCATTGCTTCTCAAACAAATCTTCTGGCTCTAAACGCTGCTATCGAAGCCGCCAGAGCCGGAGAAGCCGGAAGAGGTTTTGCGGTTGTTGCCGATGAAGTAAGAAAGCTAGCCGAGGAATCTCAACAAGCTACTAAAGACATCGAATCCCTG
>Ga0209727_1000071_pt1 | contig 131543 bp, 116 predicted proteins | sample RifGroC1_FD_183995 | JGI IMG/M metagenome (GOLD analysis project Ga0209727, IMG submission 183995) | Groundwater microbial communities from Rifle, Colorado, USA - Groundwater C1 (SPAdes) (version 2) | ecosystem: Environmental > Aquatic > Deep subsurface > Groundwater | place: Rifle, Colorado... | reverse complement strand
TAGAGGCTACTGAACAATAGATAAAATGTTGCCTGATAATGAATAAGATGGTATAATCGATGCTTGAGTGCACGGGAAACGAGGTAAAAGGCCCGAAACCCGTGCACCTGGAGCAGCGGATGTACCGGAAGCGCTATCAGCCAGAACCACAAATTCCACTCGATGAGTTTTATATGGCATTTGGGGGACGGCTTTCAAAATCAAATCGTTGGGTGAAGCTTGCCGACATGATCCCTTGGGACATCGTGGAAAAGCGCTATGCGGAAAAATTCAAGTCGCCGGTCGGAAATCCGGCGTACCCGGTTCGTGTCGCATTCGGAGCGCTGCTCATAAAAGAGAAACTGAAGATCACCGACGAGGAAACCGTCGATCAGATCCGCGAAAACCCCTATCTGCAATACTTCATCGGATACAAAGCCTACAGCGATAAGCAACCGTTCAATTCGAGTACGATGGTCTATTTCCGTATTCGGCTTTCGGCAGATATCCTGAAAGAAATAAACGCGCTGATAATTGAAAGAGCGGAAAGGGAAAAACGAGAGGATGAATCAGAACTCAAAAAGGATTCATCACAGGATGATGACAAGCCAAAGGATCCTCCGGAGAATTCCGGAGCTCTGCTGATGGATGCAACCTGCATACCCGAAGACATCCGTTATCCGCATGATGTGACCCTGCTCGACGAAGCACGGCAAAAGACCGAAAAGATCATCGATGCCATGCATGACAAAGCTTCCCCTTCCGGGAAAAAGCCGCGGACGTACCGGAAGAAAGCCCGAAAGGAATTTCTGCGGTTCATAAAGAACAAGAAACGGAATACAAGGGATTTCCGGAAAGCGTTGAAGCAACAGGCGCAATATGTGTCCCGTAACTTGAGGATCATCAAGGAAATGGCCGAAAAGACGGGTTTGGGGATGCTTTCCCGCAAGCAGTATCGCGATCTCCTGGTGATATCCGAAGTGGTCCGGCAACAAATGGAAATGCTTGAAAACAACACAAGGTCCATACCCGGGAAATTGATGAGCATCTGGAAACCGCATGTACGCTCGATCGCGCGTGGGAAGGCGAAGGCGATGTATGAATACGGGGCCAAGATTTCTTTGAGTCTCGTTGGCGGATATGCGACCGTTGACCGAATATCCTGGGACAATTACAACGAAGTTGAAGATCTGAAACGGGTAGTCAATGAATACAAAACGAAGTATGGATTTTATCCTGAAGTCGTGTGTGCCGACAAGATTTACCGGAGCCGTGATAATCTGAATTTCTGCAAGGAACATGGGATACGGCTATCCGGTCCAAAACTCGGGAGACCGAATGGCGATCAAAAAAAGAAAAGAGAAACTTCGCGTATAGAACAGAAAGATGAACGAATGCGGATTCCGATCGAAGGTAAGATCGGGGAAGGGAAACGGTGTTATACGCTGGATAGGTTATCCACGAAGCTAGAAGAAACAAGCGAAACTTCGATCATGATAAGTTTCATCATCATGAACCTGGAAAGGTTCGGAAGAGACCGTGCGCGGTCTTTTATTTTTGTCCTTTATTATTCGATCAAAAGCCTGCAGCGGCATGTATTTAAATTGTTTTTACGGGGTGTCCAATGTTTCGTTCGAGGAAATTTCTGGAACCTGTCCCCCGCAATTACATAAGTGGCTTGAAAACCGGGAAAGATGCAAAATGGGCAGTTGTTCAGCAACCCCTAATTAAAAAAATAAAAGTGTGTATGTTTGAAAAGTCTGCCTTCGGCAGGCACAAGAATATTTAGTTGGGAATGTGATTGAAAAGGCTGCCTTCGGCAGAAATTGTAAAATATGAATGTGATTGCCTTTGAAGAGTCTGCCTTCGGCAGGCACAAGAATATTTTAAATGGGAATATGTTTGAATAGGCTGCCTTCGGCAGAAATAGTTTAATTGATAAACATAATACGATTTAACTATAAATAAATAAAACCTACTATTCATTGAAATGTTGCATTGCTAAGAAAAATTGTTGAAGATGATTCGGATCCGGCTCAAGCGAGGTATAAGTATTATAAACCGTCATGATGCATTCATAAGAAATATTGGTGAAGATAAAACGGATCAAGCCAGTCCAGGTTGTGATGATTGTCAATCGCTATGATAGCATAGTTAATAATAATTGTTGAAGATAATTCAAATCAAACCCTTGTGAAGAAAGAGAAGAGACATCCAACAACTGGATCAACCTGACAATGCTATTGTCACGGTTTGTGCATCTCGCTTCGCTCGTTATGCACAAACCGCGCCAATTACGCATTGCAGGTTATCCAAATGTTGGATTGACCCTTCGGGCGGAAAGAATAATATATGAATATGGTTGAAGAGTATGCCTTCGGCAAGAATTAAAATTAGAATAGAGAGGCATTTGAAGAATCTGCCTTCGGCAGGCACAAGAAACTTTGAATCCGAAAATGTTTGAACAGGCTGCCTTCGGCAGTAAAAGTGGAATAGAATAGAGATGCATTTGAAGAATCTGCCTTCGGCAGGCACAATAAACTTAGTATCCGGATATGTTTGAACAGGTTGCCTTCGGCAGTAAAAGTTAAAAATAAATGCGAATATGTTAAAATAGTCTGCCTTCGGCAGGATTAATAGAATTTGAATATGAATGTATTTGAAGAGTTATAGAATCAGTATTATTAATAGAAGAAGAAATCCAACAACTGGATCAACCTGACAATGCTATTGTCACGGTTTGTGCAGCTCGCTTCGCTCGTTCCTGCACAAACCGCGCCAATTACGCATTGCAGGTTATCCAAATGTTCTATGGACCCTCCGGGCGGGGGAAATAAATATTTGAAATAGATTTCAATAATCTATAAATGTGATAAATATCAAACATATATAGATTAAATAGTTTCACTAATTGTTCAATAATTGATTAGCTAATATGGGAGTATTTAAATGAGAAAAACTATAATTGGATTAATACTGTTAATGCAAGTAAATTTGGTTTATTCAATTGGAATAACATTTGGACCGTATGTAAATGAAAAAGAATTAATTGAACATAGAGAATTTCCAATGGAATATTATGACTTGCCAATATTTTTAGGTGGTATAAATCATAAGGCATATTTTGATTCATCAAAGTTCATATATTTTGACTTATTGTTCAACATTCATCCGACAATAATGAATATTGAAAATGATAATATGGCAAATTACCTAATATATTTTCATAATGATTATAATATTTTCCCATTTAATCAAAATACGTTCTATTGTGGTGCTGGATTTGAATCAATAATAACATATAGAGATTTTTATAAAGATTCAAATTTACCAATGAATTATTATATTACAACTGATTTTTATGGGTATGATGATTCAGGATTTGTATTACCTGTTGGTATGTTTGAATTTGTATTTAAAATACTATTTAGAATATTACCGACTAATGATAATCAATACATTGGGAATGGAGAGTTAGCATTGCAATTCAATATGAAATGATTGATTAATATTAGGAAGACATAGAACAATCGCTTCAACCGGACAGCGCCTTTTGTCACGGTTTGTGCGCGTCGCTTCGCTCCTTGACTCATCTTAAACACTTTGATTTTTCAAGTTCTTGTATTACTTGGAATTAAAAATGCAATTCTTGTTTCTGGCACTACACTTTTCAATCTGTCGAGGATTTACCCGGTTCTTGATAGGGATGCTATTCCCGGGTCGGCAGGACGGTAGGTGGTATCGCGACGCCTGCGGCTTTCAGGACCTCGTTGCAGCTACCCCGCAGGTCGGTCCGAAGGTACATCGTTTTTCCTTCGAACTCGACTTCAACTTCCTCGAGCGCGACCAGGTCCCGTTTGATGTCTTCCCATTCAAACCGGACGCCGCGACTGTCAAGGCGGGATTCAAGTTCCTTCAATAACATCAGCGCCAGGAACGAGCAGAAGACGTGACCGCGGATGGTTCCGTCCAGTTGGTGATAGATCGGCCGGGTGGTGAGCACCGTCTTCACCGACCGGAATACATCCTCGACCATCCAGAGTTCCTTGTAGTGGAGGGCGATTTCCGGTGCGCTCAGCTTCATATTAGTGGTCAAGATCCAGATGCCGTCGTACTTCGCTTCGCTTTGTATTTTTTCTTCGTCAATCGCGAAATGATTCTCGCCCGAATTCTGCAGGTATTTCCGGTACCCGTTGTTGCCGACCAGATTCTTGTCGCTTTCCGTCAGTTTGTCCCGCAATGATTCGACGATCGCGGTCCTGTCGTGGGCATCCTTCCTGGCCTGCTCTTCATTGAAGCAGATCACGTACCGTTTGCCGTCGATCATCCTGTCGCTGACTTTAAGGGGTGACGGATCCTTCGTGGACTTGCGGGGCGGCGTCACTTCGATGAAATCGTTTCCGACGGTGAAGACCTCATCCCTGAACGTCGCCACCGACCGCATCCGGACGCCCAGGATGTAGTTCAGCTTCAATTCGTCGCTTTCCAGTTTTTCTATGGTGTCCTTGCTGACCATGCCGCGGTCGGCCACGATGCAGACGGAATTGATCTTGAATCGTTCCTTCAATCGTTGCACGACCGGAAGCAGGGTGGTCACATCCGTCACGTTGCCGGGCCACATCTCGCAGCAGATGGGATGGCCCTTCCCGTCAAGGATCGCGCCGACCACCATCTGCTTCAGGTCGGGCCGGTTGTCCTTGCTGTGGCCGCGGCGGCCGATATCCTGGCCGCCTTCGCCCTCGAAATACAGGCTGGTCGTATCGAAGAACACCAATTCAAGTTCCGAGAAGAGGTCCTTCTTCCTCAGGAAGAGTTCTTCCTCGATCAGGTCCTTCCGGCACCGGTGTGAGAAATGGTCGGAACCCATTTGAGTGAGGGTCTTCCCGAGCCAATTCATGGAGCGGTACAACTGGTGCAAGGCGACGTCTTCGACGCCGTCGATATGGAAATCTTCCTTCCATTTCTCCGCCGCCCGGTCGCTGCCGGAGCAGAAGAGACGGTGCATGACGGTGAGGAACACGGCCCGCTCGACGGAGAACGTGAAACGCGAATCGGAGAGCATTTTTTCAAGGACGGAAGGAATCCCGAGATCCTGCCAAAGCCGTTCGAATACGAGAGCAGGACCCAGTGACCGGGTGCGGTGGGCCTGGAGCGATCCTGCGCGGTGGGCATCGAAAGCCCGGACCGCGGTGGTATGCTTCAGGAAGGAATTGGCCAGGGCATCAAGCTTGCCGGAGGCGATGAAGTCGTCGGTGTGGCCGAGAGTCGCGACGACCCGCTGCCTGACCGATTTGCCTTCGCGGGTATTCTGGACAATCTGCAGATATGACTGCGTCCCGACTTTCTTGACCCGAAGGAACATGGCGTACCTCCATGCACCACGATGATATCATGCTTGTCCTTATAAAGCAAAGATATTATCGATAAAGAACGCATATTATTGGCACCACAGTAAAATTTCTTGAAAATATGATATATATATAATATAAAGATTTACGTGTTTGAAAATGCCAAAACCGGCCGCAAAGTGTTTAAGATGAGCATGAACGGCGCCGCTTGTCGGAAACCGGTTATTTTGATGACGATATGAACGGGAAGAATACGGCCCTGAACTCCTCGGCCTTCTCGACGAACGGGGTGTGACCGCAATCGGCTATGACCATTTCTGTCCACAAGCCTCCGCTTCGCGTCTTCCGCTTTTCCAGGACGGAGCGGGTCTGGACCAGCATCGGCTGGGGCGGGAAGACGTCTTCTCCCGGCCATCCGGGTACGGCGCCTAGCTTGCCGAGCGTGCCGATGTCGAACAGCGAAAAATCGCCGACTATCTGGTCATCCGCGCCGTGGACCCATAGTACGGGGGCCTTGGTGGCAATGAACCTGTCGACCGAATCACCTATGTACTTCGGCGAAGCCGCGTTGAGCGGGCCGAACTTGCCGGGAGCCGTGTTAGGCCAGTTGTTCGACGGTACCATGTCGCCGGGGTAGCGTTCCGGCCCTACCTTCTCGGAGAGCAGCGATGTGAGGAGCGCTTCTTCGTTGGCCGGCCTGTACGGCGGCTTCCAGTAGAAACTGTTCAGGACGATACGGGGACTGGCTTGAGGGTTGTCGCTTTCACGATTCTTCTCTCCCATGAGGCGCGCAAACTCCGGATTCACGAGACCTCCGCCTGAACCGGCGAAATCAGGCCAGCATGGATTTCCTTCCGCGTCCTTGGTGCCGCCGAATCCATACGGAGAACCCGGCGCGACCAAGGTGATCGACATTGCGCGAGGACCGGCGAGATCCGCAAGGGTAAACATGAGCATTCCGCCAAGGGAATGCCCCGCCATGTGGAACCTGTCGACCTTGAGTTCATCGAGCAGGGCCATTATGTCATCGGCCCAGTCCCTGAGCCCCCTGGTCGCGTCGATAAGCTTGTCTTCGGTATCGCCAAAACCTCGCAGGTCCGGTGCGATGCCGCGGAAGCCCGCCGGCAGGACCTCGATCGTTTCGCGCCAGAATTCGGACGACGAGGCGTTGCCATGAATGAGGATGACAGGCACGCCATCATCCTTGCCGGACATCAAGGCGTGTACCATGAGCCTTTTTGTCTTGACCATGACCGATTTTACTTCGTTCATTTCGCTTCTCCTTTCGAGAGTCATAGATGCGGGATTTATTCTCTTCGCAATACCGTGACGCAATTGGTGACCGCGCTGCCGCCGACGTTGAGCGATACGCCCACCGTCGGCTTCTTGGCCGGCGCCTGGCCTATCGGTTCGCCTATGAGCTGCTTGTAAAGGAGCGCGTGCATGGAGACGCCTGTCGCTCCTACTGGGTGTCCCTTGGCCTTGAGGCCGCCGGACAGGTTGACCGACACCTTGTCCGCAGGGCCGAAGCGGCCGTCCATATAGTCGAAACCGGCACGGCCATCGGCGGATAATCCCAAGGCTTCCGTACACAACAGCTGGTTGATCGTGAAGCAGTCGTGGACCTCGGCGATGTCGATATCCTTGGAGCCGACGCCGGCTTCCGCGAACGCCTGCCTGGCGGCTTCCTTGGCGGCTTGCAGCTCGAACATATTGGCTCGTTTCGATATGGCAAGGCGCTCGGCCGCCTGGCCGATGCCGGCGATGCGGACTGACTTGCCCATTTTCAGCGCGGGATGGTTCGGGCCGACCAGGACGATGGCCGCGGCACCGTCGGTGACGAGCGAGCAATCGTGCAGGCGCAGCGGCTCGGCGATCATCGGATTCTTGTCAGGCTGCAGGGCGAGGATCGCTTCGGCGGTGATGAGGCCGAGCTTGTCCGAGGGGCCTCCCTTGCCGAAGTGGGCCAGAGGGTTTCCCAGCCCGTTGCGGTAGCAGAGCGCCGCGGCGCTCGCCAGCATCCTGGCGAATTTTTCGTTGCCAATCTTGTAGTGGTCGCGGTAACCCTTGGCGTACTCGGCGAACAGCGCGGGGAAGGTCATCCCGAGGCCGCCTTCCTCGGGCCAGTACGAACAGGTAGCCAGGGCATGGGTTACGCCCTTGGTGTCCAGCAGGTTCATCTTCTCGACGCCCAGCACGAGAGCCGCGTCGATACGCCCCGATTCTATCGCGTACAGCGCCTCGTACAGGGCTACCGAGCCCGATGCGCAGGCGTCCTCGCAGCGAACCATCCGCTTGAACCGGAAACCTTCCGGATCGATCTCCGTCGCGAACGCGGCGATGTGCTCCTGGTTGGCGAAGAGGCCGGGAGCGCAGGAACCCACCCAGACTCCGTCCACGTCCTTCGCCTCGACTCCTGCGTCGGCCAGCGCCCCGCGTCCCGCCTCCAGGAAGAGGTCGTAGATGCTTTTGAGATCGGTTACTTCGCCGGTCTCCTTATTCTTCTGCACGAAATTGCCGAACTTGGTGTTGTACGCTCCGACTATGGAAATCCTGGACATGTCATGCTCCTTAGATGTATCCCAGCTTCCGGGCCTGGGACATGAGGTCTTCGCGGAAGGCGGGGGCGGCTATCCGGATGAGCGCCTGGGTGCGCTCCTTGACGGTGCGGCCGCGGAGTTTGGCGACGCCGTATTCGGTGACCACGTGGTCCACGAAGGCCCGGTGCAGGGTGACCGCGCTCCCTTCGGACAGGGTCGGCACGATGGTGCTCAGAGTTCCGCCCTTCGCGGTCGCATAGCAGGCGATGATGGACTTTCCGAGCCCGTCGAAACCGGCGACCGCTCCCTGGGCGGTATCCGACTGGCCGCCGGTGCCGGAGTATTGGTTGGTGCCGATGGATTCGCTGGCCACCTGCCCGGTAAAATCGACAGAGAGGCAGGTGTTCACGGATACCATCCGGGAGTTCTGCGCGACGATGGCGGGATCGTTGACCCAGCGGCCGCGCTGGAATTCGACCGCGACGTTGTCGTCCAGCCAATCGTAGAACTTGCGGCTGCCCATCGCGAAGGTGGCGACGAATTTCCCCTTCTTGAGCGCCTTCCGCCTGTTCGTGATTACGCCGAGCTCGTACAACTCCATCATCGAATCCACGAGCATCTCGGAGTGGACGCCGAGGTCCTTCTTGTCCTTCAGGGAAAGCGCTGCCGCGTTCGGTATGCCGCCGATGCCGAGCTGCAGGGTGGATCCGTCTTCCACCAATTCGGCTATGTTCGCCCCGATGACGAGGTCGGTTTCGCTCGGAACGGGTGCGGGAAGGCTCGGGACTTCCTGGTCGTGCTCTACGAAGAACGTGACGTCGGAAATATGCAGGTGCGTATCGCCGAAGGTGCGCGGCAGGAGGGGATTGACTTCCAGGATGACGAACCGGGCGTGCTCCAGTATATCCTTTTCGTACGTGATCCCGAGGGAAAGGCTGACGAAGCCGTGCTTGTCGGGAGGCGTGCAGGTGCCGATGAAAACTTCAGGCGGCCGCGCGTGGATGCGGTCGGCGGCGGCGCGGTGCAGCATGTTCGGGACGTAGGTGACCGTGCCCGCCCCGGCCTTCAGCGCCGCGCGGGAACCGGGGGCATGGAACCAGCTGGCCAGTTCGAAATGCCCCTTCATCTCCGGCTTCATGTAGAAATCGTAGGGGTTGAGGGTCAATACGGAGAAAACGCGTACGTCGTTGATCCGGGGCGCCAGGGTATGCAGGCGTGCCATCGTCCCCTGCGGCTCGCTCGCACACTGGCCGACTACCACATCGTAACCGCTTTGGATGCACTGGATCGCCTCGTCGATCGACCTCAGCCTTGACTTGTATTCATCATTCCATCCGGCCATTTCCTCTCCTTGTTAATAGACGAATAAATTCGCGCCGACGACGAAGCCCGCGCCGCTGGCGCAGAAGACGACGCGGTCTCCGCGCTTGACGGTCCCGTCCTTGACGGCATGGTGGAAGGCCATAGGTACGCAGGCGGAACCCGTATAGCCGTATCGATCCATGATCGTCGGCGCCAAGGCCGCGTCCAGGCCCAGCGCCCCCATCGCTTCGACGATGACGCTCTTGTTGATCTGGGTGAAGAAGAAACTGCAGATCGAATCGAGGGGGACGCCGCCCTTTTCGCAGAGCGAGCGCACCAGGGGCGGCCAGAGCTTGACGTTCCGGTCGCCCGGAAGGCGTTGCAGGAGTTCCAGTCCGTATGTTCCCGCGTCAAGTATTTCCTTCGTGACCGGCCTGCGCGTACCTCCGGCGTAGACGCCGACATAGTCCCACTGGGTGCCGTCGGAGACGAGCTTGCCGGCGACGTAGCCGGACGGATTCCCGTCGCTAACGCGTTCCAGCAGGACAGCGCCCGCCCCGTCGGCGAAGATGGACCAGCCGAACGCGTCTCCCGGCCGGATATGCGCCGGCATGTTGTAGACGCCGACGACCACGGCATAGCGGAGGTCGGGATCTCCGGCCATCATGAGGGCTGCCGTCCCGAACGCTGTCACGAAGCTCGCGCAGGATGCTCCCAGATCGAAGGCGCCCGTCTCTCTCTGTCCCCCCTGGATCCGCCCCTGCACGAGCAGCGCGGTGGCCGGGCTCACGTATTCGGGGGTGTCGGTGCCGACGATGAACAGGCCCACGTCCATCGGGTCCACCCCAGCATCGGCTATCGCCGCGCGGGCCGCCTTCTCCGCGAAATCCGCGCTGGTCTCGTCCATGCTGCGCAGCCGGGCGATGTGCCGCGCCTTGATGCCCATTTTGGCTTCCAGCTTGGCGGCGTCGAACTCGACTCCGGCCAGCTTCATAAGCTCCGCGTTGCCGATGGGCAGTCCCGGGGCATAGAGCCCCGTACCGGCTATTCTGGCCTTCGACATGGCTATCTCCTCCTTCACGCGCCCGGCAGGAGGCCGGCGGCGAGGTGCTTTCCTATCGTTTCCACGATGTTCCGCGCGTTGTGCGGCGAATCGTCGAAAATCACTTCTATTCCGTAATAGTGGGAAATACCCATCATGAATTCCACGGCCGTATCCTCGTACAGCGGATCGGAGGCGACGCGTCCGGCGTCCATCCCTTCGGATCCCGACTTGCGGTAACCGCGCACGAACGCGGCGTAGTATTCCCGCGCCTTGGCGGGAGCCACGAATTCGCCTTCGCGCACGATGTTGTAGCACCATCGGTCCAGGGACAGGAAAACGCCGAACAGGTAGATGCCCTGCATTTCCCGTTCGAGCCTGTTCAGGCCCGGCGACAGGTTGTCCTGGATGAAGTGCCGGATCTGGCGCCCCGAGGATTCGATGAGTTCCTCGAAGAACGCGTCCTTGCTCTGGAAATAGCGGTAGAAGGCGCCGACGGAAAGGCCCGCGGCATCGGTCACTTCGTGGATGTTGACCTCATGGTAGCCCTTCTCCCCAAAAAGCTTCTTCCCCGCGCGGACCAGCCGTTCCCGGCTCTCTTCCCCGAGGTTTATGGGCGAAGGTCTGACGGTGATGCTGAATATCTTCTCCGCCGACCAATCCAGACCCGTGAAGATCCCGTCGCAGATGAAAAGGGACAGGGCTCCGAGGGAAACGGCCGAGCCATGGAGAGCGGCGCGGATCGAAGCGAATCTGAGCCCGCCGAAAGCGTACAGATATTCGGCGATGCCGACCCTCCTGCCGAGCGCCTTGCCGAGCGAACGCCGGTACAGCTCCATCAGGCGGCGCTCGTATTCGAAGTAGCGGTATTGGCCTTCCCTGAAGACGCTGACCAGGTCCGGGTTGTCGGCCGAAAAGGAGGCGACCAGCTCGACCATGCTCCCGATACGTTCGCGGGGAGTCGCCCCGGACACCTTTTCCAGCGTCGCCTCTATCCGGCCGATCGCATCCTCCAGAATGCGTCGGACCATCGCTTCCTTGTTCGGAAAATATTTATAGAAGATTCCGTTGGAAACTCCCGCGTGTCGGCAGATTTCGGCTATGGATACGGAGGAGTACCATTTACGGGCAAACAGGGCGATGGCGCTCGTTTCCAGTTTCCGAGCCGTCGTCGTTTCTTTGTCATCCATGCAAACTCCATTTTCAACAAAATGAGAGGCGATTCACCTTTCTCCCGTGATTATAGGATCGATTTCAGAATATCCGCAAGGTGTTTTTGCATTTAGTCTAATTTATGGCGAATGAATGTTTTTATTACAATTTTTCTTGACGAATTTAGAAAATCGGTCAAATGATTGAGTGAGAGATGATTCACTCGTTACGCGGAGGATGACAATGCATGTGGGTTTGGCCGGTATCGGCGTCTATGTGCCCGAAACGTATTTGACGGCCGCGGATCTGGCGCTTGCGACGGGAGTGCCCGAGGACGTCATCGCCAAGAAATTCGGCATCAAACGGAAACCGGTCGCGGACGCCGGAAATACCACCGCGGTCATGGGCCTCAAGGCGGCGCGCAAGGCGTTGGAGGAGGCCGGCCTCGCGGGGAGCGACCTGGATCTGGTGATCTGGTGCGGCGCCCAGCACAAGGATTACCCATGCTGGCTCGCGGGGCTCTACATCGCGAACGAACTCGGGGCGGTCGATTCCTGGAGCTTCGATATGGAAGCCATGTGCGGTTCCATGATGGCGGCCCTGGATGTCGCCAAGAGCCTCATGATCGCCCGCGAGGACCTGCGGACGGTTCTCCTCGTTTCCGGCTACCGGAACAACGACCTCATCGACCTCGCGGAGCCGAGTACCCGCTTCCTGATGGATCTCGGTTCGGGCGGCGCGGCCTGCGTGCTCCGCAAGGACCTGGGGCGGAACGTCCTGCTCGGTTCGGCGTTCAAGGGCGACGGTTCGCTGAGCCTGGACTGCATCGTACCTACCCTCGGAACCAAGGCCTGGCCGCCCAAGGAGGGCGATGCGGCCAAAGCCCATTTCATCGTTCCCGACGAGCCGTCCTTCAAGGCCAAGCTCGGCGAAAAGACCATGCCCAATTTCTTCTCGGTGATCGACAAGTCGCTGGCTCTGTCGGGGCGCCTGACCAGAAAGGACATCGGCTACCTGGCGGTGCTGCACTTCAAGAGAAGCGCCCACGATGCGGTGCTCGCGGAGCTGGGCCTGTCGGGGGAGCGGACGACCTACCTGGAAGACTACGGCCACATAGGCCAGAACGACCAGCTACTGTCCATCGATTTGGGCTTGTCGTCAGGAAAGATCAAGGACGGGGACAACATCGTGCTCGTGGGCGCAGGGCTCGGCTTCGTCTGGGCCGCGAGCGTCGTACGTTGGGGCCCCATAAAAGAGGAGTAATGCCATGAACAGAATGAACGGAAAAGTTTGCGTCGTCACCGGCGGCGCGCGCGGTATCGGAAAGGGAATCGTGGAGACATTGGCGCGCGAAGGCGCTACCCGCGTCTGGGCCCTGGACATGAACGACACGGAATTCCCGGCCCTTGAAAAAGCCTTTCCCAATGTTAAGGGAGCCGTGGTCAACGTGACCGACGCGGCGGCGGTGGAAGCCTTCGTGGAGATGGCCAAGGCCGAGTTCGGCAGGATAGACGCCCTCGTCAACAACGCGGGCATCACCCGCGACGCACTCATCCATAAGATGACCGAAGACGATTGGGACGCCGTGATCAACGTCAACCTCAAGGGCGTCTTCATGATGACCAAGTACGCGGCCCCTTTGATGATGGAAACCGGGTCGGGGTCCATTGTCTCGATATCCAGCGTCGTCGGCCTCGACGGCAACATCGGCCAGAGCAATTACGCCGCCACCAAGGGCGGAGTCGTCGCCATGACCAAGGGCTGGGCCAAGGAATTCGCCCGCAAAGGCGCGAAAGTCCGCGTCAACGCCGTCTCCCCCGGCTATACGCGCACGCCGATGCTGGAGACCGTGCCCGCCAAGGTGCTGGATCCTATCATCGCCCGCACCCCGCTGGGGCGCCTTGCCGAGATCCAGGATATAGCCGACGCCGTGCTCTTCCTTTCAAGCGATGAGGCGGCCTTCATCACCGGCCAGGTGCTCCGCGTGGACGGTGGCTTGGTGCTCTGAACGGAAACGGGGAATACCGCGGAGGAGGACGGCTCGCGTTCCGACCTCCGCGCGCAAATGGCAATCCGGGGCCTGGCGGCCCCAAGGAGGAATCCATGAAGAGAATCGTAGCTCTCGCGACCGCCGTGCTCATGGCGCAATTGGTCGCGGCTCAGGGCGCGCCGATAAAGATCGGCGGTATCTGGCCCCTGTCGGACATCACGGGCAAGCAGGGCAGCGCTGCCGCCCAGCTCGCGGTCGCGGAAATCAACAAGGCCGGCGGCGTGCTCGGCAGGCAGCTGGAACTGATCGTCGTGGACGACGAGCTGAAGGCGGACAAGGCCGCGGCGGCGGTCGAGAAGCTCGTCACCGTGGACAAGGTCGACGTCCTGGTGGGCGGCATGGCATCCGGCGCCGAGCTCGGCAAGATCCCTGCGTTCAAGAAGTACGGGAAGGTCGTCATAGCCACCGGAGCCGCGGGCAGCGGCACCGTCGAGAAGGCCCTCGGCCCCAGTCCCGATTCCGACTTCTATTTCCACCTCCACCCCTGGGACTACAACCAGGGCGCCTCCTATTCGGAGGGCTGGGACGCCATCCAGGCCCAGTATCCGAACATGAAGATCAAGAAGATCTTCCTCGCCTACGAGGAAGGGGCTTTCGGAAAGTCCTCCTGGGACCAGACCAAAGTCCTCTTCGGCGGACGCTACACCGTGGACGGAGCGCCCTTCAAAAGCGCTGCCATGGGCGGCGGCGATTACGCTTCCATGCTGGAAGCCGCCAAGGATTACAAGCCTGACCTTTTCATCTGGGCCGGCTACGATGCCGACGCGCTGCCGATGCTGGAACAGGCCAAGGCCATGAAGTTCAACCCCGGCATCTACCTTGGAGCTCCCCCCGGATGGCCGATCGGCTTCGGGACCTCAAGGCTTTCCGCCAACGTCATGCTCTACGGCATGTGGGCGCCCGCGATGAACGACACCAACAAGGCGAGCAAAAAGTTCTACGACGGATTCGTCGCCAAGTTCAAGGAAGAACCGGCCACCTATTTCGCCCCCCTCTCCTATTCTGCGATCTTTATCCTCGCCGACGCGATCAAGGCGGCGGGCACCGTCGAGACCGCCGCGCTTATCAAGGCCCTGAAGGCCACCAAGTACGAGTCTCCGCTCGGAGAGGTCATCACCTTCTCCAAGTCCAACATCATCGCCCACCAAGGCATCAAACGGCAGAAGATCCTGCAGTGGCAGGCGGGCCGTCAGGAAGTCATCTGGCCGCTGGAAGCCAAGACGGAAGTTCCCGTCTATCCCTTCCCCCAGTGGAAGTGATGCCGCGGAAGCATTGAGATGAATTCCCGAGGGCATCCGGAACGTCGTCCTGACGTTCCGGATGCCCCCTACACCACCGACAGAAGGCAGTACGATGGCAAGCAAACGAATCAAGACGATGGCGACGATGGCGGGGGCCGCGGCCTTCGTCGCGCTCGCGATCTGGAAACCGACCGTGCTTATTTACGGCACGCAACAGGCGGGACTGTACGCGTCGATCGCGATACCGATGGGCCTCGTCCTAGGCATCGTCCATATCGTCAATCTCGCGCACGGCGAGTTCATGATGGTCGCGGCGTACGCCGCCTATTCCCTGAGCATGGCCACCGGAATGGATCCCTTGATCGCCCTCATCCCGACGGCCGCCGCGACCTCCCTGTTCGGCTTCCTCGTCTACCGCCTCACCATCCGGAACGCGCTGAAGGCTCCGGAACTGAACCAATTGATACTCACCTTCGGTCTCGGCATCACGCTGAGCCAGATCACGAATATCCTGTTCACCTCCCAGACCCGGAAGCTTTCGCTGGACTACGTGTCCGCTTCGGTGACCATCGGAGAGCTTTCCTTCGGCATCTGGTCCTTCGTCTTCGTGGCCGCCGCGATAGCCATGACGGTCGGCCTCAAGCTGTTCCTCACCCGCACCATGATGGGCAAGGCAGCCGTCGCCGTCGGACAGAATCCGCGCGGCGCCGCGATCGTCGGCATCGACGTGGACAGGACCTACGGCTTCATCTTCGCCCTCGCCCTGGCCATGGTCGGCGCCGTCGGCGCCCTGTTCCTCACGAAATCGTCGATCTTCCCCGGAGTCGGCGGACCCTTCACGATGAAGAGCTTCTGCCTCGTAGCGATGGCGGGCGTCGGCAACATCCCCGGCATACTGGCCGCGAGCCTGCTGCTCGGCCTCTCCGAGGCCTTCCTCCGGGTGTTCAGGGAACTCCGCGGCTGGGCCGATATCGTCTTCTTCGTGCTCATCATCGCCGTGATCCTCGGCCGTTCCCTTAAGGAGAGGAAGTCGTGAAGAAAGCATCCTTGCCCGGCATCCTCGCCGCCTTCGTCATCGCCGCCCTGGCGGTCGCCCTGCCCTCCTTCGCCGGCGCGTATCCCCTGCAGGTCGCGCGCAACGTCATCCTGTACATGGCGCTCGCCGTCAGCTGGGACATGCTGCTGCGCTCGGGCCAGATATCCTTCGGCATCGCCGGGCTCTTCGGCTTCGGCGCCTACGCCTCCGTCCTCGCCGTGCTCCGCGGCGGCATGGACCCCTGGCTGAGCATACTCTTCGCCGCCCTCCTCTCGGGCATCCTCTCCTTCGCGATCGGCTTGGCCATCCTGCGCCTGCGCCTGATGTACTTCTCCATCACTACCCTTGCCCTCGCCGAAATCCTCAGGATCATCATCCACAATCTGCACGATTTCTCAGGCGGTCCCGAAGGCGTCGTCCTGGAAGGCTCCATCGCCGGGGGGAACGCATCCGCCCTGTACTTGCTTTCCCTCGCCGGACTCGCGGTCGCGATAGGCACGTCACTGTACTTCGAGAAAAGCAAGCTCCACCTGGCGCTCACGGCGATCCGGAACAACGAGACGAGCGCGCGTTCGAGCGGGGTCGACATCTTCAGGTACCTGCTCATCGCGTTCGTCGCGAGTTCGGCCATACAGGGCATGATGGGCGGCATCTACGTCCAGTCCTACGGCTTCGCGACCCCCGAGAGCGTCTTCGACGCGAACTTCACCCTGCTTCCGCTCGCGATGGCCCTCCTCGGCGGCATCCACAGCACCATCGGGCCGATGCTGGGCGCCATCCTGCTCGGATTGGCCGCGGAATGGCTGAAACTGCAGATACCCTACGGCCACCTCGTGGTCTACGGGATCATCATCATCATCGTCATATTGTTCATGCCCAAGGGCCTGTACGGCCTCGCTCGGGGAGGGAGGAAGAGCTCATGACCACGCTGAAGACCGAAGGGCTCACCAAGCGCTTCCAAGGCCTCGTCGCCGTGAACGACGTTTCCTTTTCCATGGCCGCCGGGGAGATACTCGGCATCATAGGACCGAACGGGGCGGGGAAGACCACCTTCATCCACCTCGTTTCGGGCATCATCCTGCCCACTTCCGGGCGGGTCGAGTTCAAGGGGCAGGACATCACCTGGATGCCGGCCCACCGGCGGGCGCGGCTCGGCATAGCGCGTACCTACCAGCTCATACATCCCCTTGAAAACCTCAACCTTATTGAAAATGTTATGATCGGCGGCGTTTTCGCCCGGGGCCTGAGCCTTTCCGCCGCCCGCAGGCGCTCCGCCGAACTCTGCGCGGCCCTCGGCCTGGAGGATCTGGAACGCGAGACATCGCGCCTCACCATACTCGAAGTGAAAAAAATGGAGATCGCCCGCGCTCTGGCCAACGAACCGGAAGTCCTGTTCCTGGACGAGGTCATGGCGGGCCTGAACTCCGACGAGACGAAACACCTTATCGGCGTCGTCAAATCCATCGCGAAGGAGCGCGGCATGGCGGTCGGCGTCGTCGAGCACGTGATGGGCGTCATACGCGAACTCACCCAGCGCGTCATCGTGCTGGAGGCCGGCGAACTCATCGCCGAAGGACCTTACGAACAAGTATCCAAAAATCCCCGGGTCATCGAGGCCTACCTCGGAGGCGCGGCATGATCCTGGAAGTGAAGAAACTGGAGACGGGCTACGGCAAGCTCGGCGTTCTCCGTGCCGTGGACCTCTCCGTCGGCAAGGAGTCGGTCGGCCTGTTCGGCCCGAACGGCGCCGGCAAGACCACCCTCATAAATGCGGTGATGGGCATGGTGGAACCCTGGGCCGGTTCCATATTCTTCGACGGGAAAGAAATCGGGGGAAGCAGGACCCACCTGGTCGCCCGCGCCGGCATCGCGCTCGTGCCCCAGGAGCGCGAACTCTTTCCCGGCATGAGCGTCGCCGACAATCTCGCCCTCGGGGCAGCCTACGTGCCGAGGGCCAAGGGCATCGAGAAACGCCAGCTGGACATGGTCCTCCAGTTGTTTCCCATCCTGAAGGAACGATTCAGCCAGCTGGTGGGGACCATGTCGGGCGGCCAGCAGCGCATGGTGGCGATAGGCCGCGCCCTCATGGCCAACCCCGTCCTGCTGATCCTGGACGAGCCCTCCCTGGGGCTTCAGCCGTCCATTGTCGCCGAGGTTTTCGAACGGCTCGCCTTACTGAAGAAGGAGTTCTCCATCCTCGTGACCGAACAGAACGTGCGCGAGAGCCTGAAGGCCATCGACCGCGGCTATGTGCTGGAGAACGGGGCCGTTGCGCTGGAAGACACGGCCGAAGGACTGGCGAAGAACCCGCACGTCCTTTCCGCCTACCTCGGTATTTAGCCATGGAGAAGATCGAAACCGGAGGAGCCGGGATCGCGTACGAGTTGCGGGGACAGCTGCGGGGACAGAGGCCGGTCGTGGCGCTCCTGAACGGGATAGCCATGTCGATCGCGCATTGGAATCCCGTGGCCGATGCCTTGGCAGCCGCGGGATTCAGCGTCCTGCTCCATGACATGCGCGGCCAGCTTCTCTCGGACAAGCCGGACGAAGCGTATTCCCTGGAGCTGCATGCCCGCGATCTCGCGGCGCTGCTGGACGCACTCGGCCTGCGCTCTACGGCGATGGTCGGCACTTCCTACGGGGCGGAAGTCGGCCTCACGTTCGCCAGGGACTTCCCGGATCGCTGCGAAGCGCTCGTCCTGGTGGACGGCGTGAGCGAAACCGACGGCGTCCTCCGCGCGGCGGCGGAATCCTGGAAGCGCGCCGCTCTCGCCGATCCGCGCTTGTTCTACCGCGTGATCCTTCCCTGGAACTATTCGTCCTCCTGGCTCGAAGCGAACGAGGCGCTGATCGCAAAACGCGAAGCTGCGATGCCGGACTTGCCGCGCGCGTACTTCGAAGCCTTCGCCCGCCTCTGCGACGCCTTCCTCAAGGTGGATCTGACCAAGGACCTCCCGTCCATCCTCGCGCCCACCCTCGTCGTCGTTGCGGGGAAGGACATCCTGAAGCACCGCGCCTTCGCCCGCATCATGGCAGACGGCATCCCGGGGGCCCGGTACGTTGAAATTCCGGACTCGGGGCACGCCGTGGTCATCGAAAAACCGGCGGAGGTTGCGGCACTTGCCATCGAATTCCTAGAAAAGACAGGACCGCACGCCCCGAATGAATAAGAATGCGGAGGAATCGTCCGTGATCGAATCCACGTTGCTCGTCAACGGCATCCTTCTCTTTTATGTCGCGGCGGGATCGGGAATACCCGTGTTGTACCTCCATGGCAATCTCGGATCCAGCCTTTGGTATTCGCGGGTCATGGATTTGGCGGGGTGCCGGACGGTAGCCGTCGAATTGCCGAATTTCGGGCGGTCGGAGCCGATGCCGGGAGAAGTCGACCTGGACCGATACGCCGACTTCCTTGCGGCTTTCATCGAGGAAGCGGACCTGGACCGGCCCGTCCTGGTGGCGCATTCCCTGGGCGGAGCCGTCGCCCAGTCACTTGCCGCCCGCCGGCCAGAACTGATACGCAGCCTGGTGCTCGTGGATTCGGCCCCGCCGTCGGGTCTCCGGACCCCCGAAGAGCGCTACCCGGCCATAGAGTTGATGAGGACGGACAAAGGTATACTCGCTTCGGCGCTGAGGACGGTCGTGCCATTTCTCTCCGACGAGGCCTTCTTCGCTTCCCTCGTTATGGACGCGCAAAAGATGGCCGGGCCCGCATGGATCGGAAATGCCCGCGCTCTTTCCGGTTTCGATTATTCGCTCAATCTCGGCGCATTCGACAAGAGCGTGCTCGTGCTCCGGGGCAATAGGGACCGTATCGTCACGGAAGCGATGGCGCGGGAGACCGCCGCGGCCTTCCCCCGCGCCCGTCTTGAGATCCTCGAGGATGTCGGCCATTCACCCATGGTGGAGGATCCGGCGCGCTTCAAGGAAATCCTTTCAAGCTTTATCGCGGAATGAGGGCGGCGCCGAGCTTGGCGCAGCGGCGCTCGGCGCGGCTGTGCTCGGCGCCGCGTCAGCCGGATGCGGACAAAGGCTCTTTGAATAGCATCCCAAACTGAACTATAATGAAGGGGGGAGAAAACTCGAATGCCGCTTATATCAAGTTTCTATGGCATATTGATTTACATGTTCAAAGAATTGAACAGCCCGCCCAAGAAGCCACATATCCACGCTATTTTTGCCGGAGAAAAATTTTCTATCGGCTTTGACGGCGAAATACTTGCGGGGAGTCTGCCAAGGAAGCAACAGAAATTAGTGGAAGCTTGGGTCGCTTTGCACGAGGATGAGTTGAACGCTTCGTGATAGCCCTGAATGAAAATAATGAAGTTCTAAAAATACGAGGGCTCGAATGACGCGGGTTTCAAGTCCAAGTCCGGTTTTCGTAAAAGCCCTGGAGAACTATCGATTGTTTTTGCGTTTTGACAATCAGGAGGAACGGATTTTCGACGTAACTCCTTACTTAAAAGATACTTTTTTTGCGTCACTTGCAAATCCGGTCATTTTCAACACGGTAAAGACGAACGGACTAACTGTAGAATGGATGGGAAACATCGATATCTGCCCGGATGAATTATACGAGAATAGCAAGCCTTTATAAGATCACCCAGCCTCGTTGACACCGAATCTGCTACCGACGGCGGGCTCGTCATGTCCGACGTCGTGCCGTCGTGCCGGCACGTCTGCTCCTTCAGCCGTTCACGACTGTGCCGGATACCGAATACCCCGCATCGATGACGGCCGCGCCGAGGACGGCGTGGTGGAGGGCCTCGCCCTCCACCACGTGGATCTTCTTCAGAAGATCTACGTCCACACTCTTCACGCCCGCGACATCCTGGAGCGCGGTTGTCACGTACATCACGCAATGGCCGCAACTCATTCATTCGATAGTCAGAAGCTTCTTCACGTTATTACCTCCCCTCTCTCTTCACGTTATTTGGATGGCTGGAAACGCTTCAGGCGAAGCGCGTTCGTCAGCACGGAAACCGAACTCATGCACATCGCCGTCGCGGCGATGATGGGATTCAGGAGCGGACCTCCGAAGACGTACAGGAGGCCCGCCGCCACCGGGATGCCGAGCAGGTTGAAACCGAAGGCCCAGAACAGGTTCTGCATGCACCGTATGGAATTCCGCCTGTGCGACCGGAGGGCCGTGGCTCCGGTGGAGCTGGCCCTCCCCTTCCTTGAGGATGTCGGCCATTCGCCCATGGTGGAGAATCCGGCACGCTTCAAGGAAATACTTTCGCGCTTCATCGCGGAATGAGGACGGCGCCGAGCTTGGCGCAGCGGCGTTCGGCGCGGCTGTGCTCGGCGCGGCGGCGCTCGACAAGGCGCCAATCGGTCGCGGTAAGAGGACGAGCTGCTGCTGAGACGGGATTTTCCATGTTCATCCCCGTTCGTGCGGTCGAGGACGGTTCGTGGTTGCTTGATATATTTCCATAATGCACTATATTTAGTGCATTATGGAAATGAAAACGCGGACTACCTATCTGGATTTTTTCAATGCATTCAGAAAGTTAGGATGTTTTTCCACAAATCAAATCCGCCTATGGAATGGGGATTTTGACCGTAATAATCTTGGTCGCTGGGTAGATGAAGGCAAACTCATCCGCCTACGCCAGGGATACTATGCGTTTCCCGATAGCAAAGGGGAAATTGACGCTCCTTTCAGTTTCGCCGGAAAAATATATCCGCCGTCATACATCAGCCTCCATTCCGCGCTCTCTTTTTATGGAATGATTCCGGAAGGGATAGTACAGATTACCAGTGTCACCGCAAGGAAAACCGCTTACTTTGAGAATGAGTTCGGTCAGTTCTCCTACCATTCGGTAAAACCGGAACTCATGTTCGGATATACGAAGGATATCTCGCGGATAAATCCTTATCTTTCCATTTACCTCGCATTCCCTGAAAAAGCCCTGCTGGATCTGCTTTATCTTTTCCCGCAATATCAAAGCGAAAATGATTTGCGGGAACTGCGGCTTGATGTTGATTTTATGCAGGAGGAATTCGATAGGGCGCGTTCGGAAGGGTATGTAACCAGGTTCCGTTCAAAGAGTTTGGAGAAAAGAATGGGCTTGCTTCTGAAAGGAGTTTTACGATGATCGACATGAATTTCATCAAGGATTTCTTTCCGATTCAGATTCGGGATAATCCGGAACTCCGAATACATATGCTCAAGGAATACATCCAATGCCAAATTCTGGAATTCATCAGTAATTCCCCTTTTTCGAAAAAGATGGCTTTTATCGGAGGAACATATCTTCGATTGGCGAAGCATATCCAAAGATTTTCCGAGGATATAGACTTCGATTGCAAAAATATGTCCCAGGCAGAATTCATTGCCATGACGGATTCCATTTTGCGGTTTCTTGAGAACAGCGGTTACCATGCGGTCCTTAAAGAAAGGGAGCACGACAATTTGAGCGCATTTAGGAGAAGCATATATTTCCCTGAACTTCTTTTTTCTTTGGGATTAAGCGGTTATCGCAATGCCCGATTTCTCATCAAAGTGGAAATGCAGGACCAAGGGATCATTTACGACCCGGTTCTTGCTTTTATACAATGTTGTGGTTTCTATTTTCCGATACCGGCCCCTCCGGATGATATCCTATGCTCAATGAAATTATCCGCATTGCTCAACAGAGGAAAAGGAAGGGATTTCTATGATGCGATGTTCCTTTTGGCACAGAATAAACCGAATTATGGATACCTTACCGGAAAACTGAATATTCATAACGAGGATGAATTGAAAGAAGCAATTCTTGATTTCCTTCCAAAAATCAATCTGGCGGAAAAACAAAAAGATTTCGAACACTTATTGATTTCGCAAGAGGACAGCAGGAAAATACTCCATTTCCCGTCATTCATCGCAAGCCTCTGACTAAAAATCAAAGACATCCTCTCGCCCGTTCAGGGCGAGAGGATGCGCACAGGGGAAGCCGTTTCCGCCGCCACCGCAGCGGCTACCGCAGCCGGCGCAGCGGCCACCGCCGCAGCCGCCGCGGCCGCCGCGCCAGCTCCCTTAGCCGTTCACGACTATGCTGGATACCGAATACCCCGCATCGATGACGGCCGCGCCGAGCGCGGCGTCGTTGAGGGCCTCGCCCTCCACAACGGCGCTTTTCTTCTGAAGATTCACGTCCACGCTCTTCACGCCCGCGACATCCTGCAGCGCGGTTTTGACGTGCATCACGCAATGGCCGCAACTCATTCCTTCGATAGTCAGAAGCTTCTTCACGATACTACCTCCCCTCTCTCTTCACGTTATTTGGATGGCTGGAAACGCTTCAGGCGAAGCGCGTTCGTCAGCACGGAAACCGAACTCATGGACATCGCCGCCGCGGCGATGATGGGATTCAGGAGCGGACCTCCGAAGACGTACAGGAGGCCCGCCGCCACCGGGATGCCGAGCACGTTGTAGCCGAAGGCCCAGAATAGGTTCTGCTTGATATTCCTGATGACGCTTTTGGACAGCTTGATCGCCGTCGGCACGTCCATCAGGTCGCTGCGCATCAGCACGATGTCGGCGCTTTCCATGGCCACGTCCGTGCCGGATCCCACCGCGATGCCGATGTCGGCCTGGGCCAGGGCCGGCGCGTCGTTGATGCCGTCGCCCACCATGGCCACCTTGCGCCCCTCGGCCTGCAGCTTCTTCACTTCCCCCGCCTTGTCCTGGGGCAGCACCTCGGCCAGCACCCGGTCGATGCCGACCAAGCGCGCCACGGCCTCCGCGGTGCGCCGGTTGTCGCCCGTGATCATTGCGACCTGCAATCCCAGGCGCTGCAGGGCCGCGACGGCGCGGGCGCTGGAAGCCTTGACCGGATCGGCCACGGCGACGAGTCCCGCATAGGCGCCGTCCACGGCTATGTGCATGGCCGTCCTGCCCAGCCCCGAAAGCTCGTGGGCCTTTCCCGAGCCTGCCTCGAAGTCCGCGTTGCGCGGCACGCCGTTTGCGGCCAGATGCTTCTCGTTCCCGAGCAGCACGCGCCGTCCGTCCACCGTAGCTGAAATGCCGAAACCGGGGACGGCGAGGAAATCGGTCGCGACGCTCACGGCCGCGCCCCGCTCCTCGGCCGCCCGCACGATGGCTTCTCCCAGGGGATGCTCGGAGCCCTTCTCCGCCGATGCGGCCAGGGACAGGATGTCCAGCTCGGTGAAGCCGGCGGCTGCGCCGCCAGCGCCGCCGCCGACGCCGGAGCCGCCGGCACCTGCCACCGCGGAGACGTCGGTCACCGCGGGGCGCCCCTCGGTGAGGGTACCGGTCTTGTCGAAGACGATCGTGTCGATCTTGTGGGCAGTCTCCAGCGCGGCTCCCGACTTGATCAGCACTCCGTGCTCCGCGCCCTTGCCGGTTCCGACCATGATCGCCGTCGGCGTGGCCAAACCAAGGGCGCAGGGACAGGCGATCGTGAGCACGGCCACGAAGACCGTGAGCGCGAATACGAGGGTGTGCCCTGCCAGGAGCCAGGCTCCTGCCGCGGCGAGGGCGATGACGAAGACCACCGGCACGAAGACGCCGGAGACTATGTCGGCCATGGCCGCGATGGGGGCCTTGGAGCCCTGTGCGTCCTCCACGAGCTTCACGATGCGGGAAAGGACGGTGTCGGCGCCCACCCGCGTGGCGCGGAAGGTTATCGAACCGTTTTTGTTGATGCTCGCGCCCACGACGGCGTCGCCCGGGTGCTTCTCCACCGGCAGGCTTTCCCCGGTCAGCATGGATTCGTCCACCGAGGTCGCCCCCGTGAGCACCTCCCCGTCCACAGGGATCTTCTCGCCGGGGCGGACCAGGATGACGTCGCCCGCTTCGACCTCTTCGATCGGAAGCTCGATCTCGATCCCTGCCTGCACCACCGTGGCGGTCTTGGGCTGAAGGCCCATGAGCTTCTTGATGGACTCCGAAGTCCGCCCCTTGGTGATAGCCTCCAGGGTTTTTCCGAGGAGGATCAGGGTGATGATGACTCCCGCGGTTTCGAAATACAGGTCTTCCACGGCGCGGAATTCGCCGCCCGCGATGCTGAATACCGAATACAGGCTGTACAGGACAGCGGCCGAGGTTCCCATCGCGATGAGCGAGTCCATGTTCGGCGCGCGGTGGAGGATGGCCCTGAAGCCGACGTAGTAGAAGCGCCAGCCCGCGGCGAGCACGGGGATCACGAGGGCGATCTCGATCAGCGCATAGCGCAGCGGATAATCCATCGCGGCCATCGAGGCGGGAAGCGGCCAGCCGAGCATCGCGCCCATCGCAATGTAGAAGAGCGGAACGGAGAAGAGGGCGGAAACGGCGAATTTGGCTTTCAGCACGCGTATCTCGCGTTCCTTGGCCAACTTGTGTTCATCGACCCTATCCGCGGCGTTCGCCGAACCGACGGCGAGCGGCGTGTAGCCTGCCCTCGTTATGGCTCCCTTGATTTCGGAAAGCCGCGTCTTGGTCGAATCGTAGCGGACCGTCGCTTTTTCGGTGGCGAAGTTGACCGAGGCCGCGCCGATGCCGGGCAGCTTGCCGACCGCCCGCTCGATGGCCTTGGCGCAGGCGGTGCAGGTCATGCCGCCGATCGGGATACTAGTTTCCTTCATCGGGGAAACGTCGTCCGCCGCCTCGTACCCGGCCTTCACGATCGCGCCCTTGATCGAGTCTACGGTCAACTTTCCGTCCTCGAATTTGACCAGGATCTTTTCCGTGGCGAAGTTGACAGCGGCCTCCTGGACCCCTTCCAGCTTCTTCACGGCCCGCTCGGAGGCCTGGGCGCAGGCCGAGCAGGTCATGCCGTTTATCTTGAGCGTGAGTGTTTGAACCATCAGATCCTCCACCCCTCCCCGGGAGGGGTCAATTCATATATAATATACCTTAGCGAATAGGTCAAGTCAGAGCCCGGACCGGACGCTCACTTCTTCCATCGGGCGAAATACGGCGCGACGCTCGCGAGGTAGGATTTGGATATGCCTATCGAATCGCCCAGATCGGTCTTGTCGGCGCCCAGGATGGGGACGGGATTGCATCCGCCCTTGATCTTCTCGATCTGGTCAAGCCGGAAACGGTTGCCGCAATTCTGGCACACGAATTCCTTTCCTTCCTGCTTGTAATAACCCCTTCCGGAAGCGTAGCAGACCTGGCAGGTATTGAGGGCGGTCCGGATCGTTCCGTCCGATGCCCTGACCGCGAATATTTCCATCCGTTTACCTTCGGCCGTATAGGGCATGAAGGTAGCGGTGGACGAAATATCCTTCTTTTTGAAGATTATTCCGTAATCGCCGCCCTTTTTGGGGGCGGCGGCTTCCGGATGGACCAGCGGCACGGAAACCGCCAGAATCAGCACCGCAAGAGTGAATCCCGATCGAAGGGAAGGGCCAAAGCGTTCGCGCATTCGTTTTCCTCCGTGATCCAGAATAACGCGTGCGTATGAACGGAATGTGAACGGGTTGAGCTATTCCTGTGCGCTCGGCAGGCTTACGGTGAAACTCGCTCCGCCCAGATCCGAATGCCCGACGGAGATGCTTCCGCCGTGGGCCTTCACGATCTCCGCCGCGATCGCGAGCCCGAGCCCGCGCCCGCCCGAATCGGAGGAGCGGGACTTGTCGACACGGTAGAACCGCTCGAAGACACGGCCGCGTTCGTCCGCCGGGATGCCGGGACCGGAATCGTCCACGCTGAAAGCGACCGAGCCTTCGAATCCGGCCTCTTCCCGAACCCGGACCGTACCGCCTTCGGGGGCGTACTTGATCGCGTTGGCGATGAGGTTGTAGACGACCTCGCCGATGCGCAGGTAATCCCCCCTGGCCAAGGGCGACAGGGCGGAAAGGTTCTCCGAGGAGAGCGCTATCCCCTTGGCCCGCGCGGAAGAGGAGAACAACGCGATCGCCTTCCGGATGGTCTCGCGTATATCCACGCCCCCCATGTCGAGGCGGAGTTCCCCCGATTCGATGATTTCCAGTTCCCGCAGGGTATCGATCAGGCGCGAAAGCCTCAGGGTTTCCTCGTGCACGGATTTCAGCGTCGCGGTATCGCACGGGAAAATGCCGTCGATCATTCCTTCGATCGTGCCCTGGATGAGGGTCACCGGGGTCCTTAGTTCGTGGGCCGAATCCGCGATGACCTGCTTTTTGGCGGCATCCAGGCGATTGAGTTCAGCGACCATCTCGTTGAAGGAAACCGAAAGCGCTGCCAACTCGTCCCGACCCCGGACGGGTACGGGCGCGGAGAGGTCGCCGGAAACCACGCTCCTGGCCGCGGCGGCGAGGAGGCCGAGCGGCCTGGTGATACGGACGGCCAGGAACAATCCCAGGAACAAGGCCAGGGAGGCGGCCGCGAGGCTTGACCAGAGGAGGGCGCGCGTGACGGATTCCAAATACCGTTCGTTGGCTCCCGAGAGCGAAGAATCTATCATGGAGCCGACGAGCGCCGTTCCTATCCTTTCGAATTCGACCATGATCGGAATGCCGTGGGAAAGGTGATCGGAGGGATGGACGGTGGAAAGGATGCGTCCCGCCGTATCGGCGACGATCACGCCGTCCGAATCGGCGACCGCTATTCTGTCCGCCATGAGGATGCGCAAGGTCGCGGTGGGTATCGCCGGGAGCGGCGTCCAGCCGCCCTCGCCGTAGATCTTCTCGTCTATCATTCGCGGGAACAAGTCGGGCAGCTCGGTCAGGAAGTCCTGAAGGCCATCCCAATTCCCTTTCTCGGCATAATAGCCGCCGACCACCTCCGCATAGACCTTCGCCTTCTCAGCGTCGCCGATGAACACCAGGTTCCGGAACATGCTCTCGGTCGAGCGGCGGACCAGGAAAAAGTTGGCTCCGGACGCGATCGCGACGACCAGGAGGAAGCTGAAGGACAGCCGGTATTTGAGCCTCACGCCCCGTCCTTCTGTTCCATGAAACGGTAGCCTATGCCCCGCACCGTCTCGATGAAGCGCGGAGCGTCGCTGTCGTCGCCCATGGCCTTGCGTATGTTCTTGATATGCGCGTCGATGGTCCGCTCGTAGCCCTCGTAGGATGATCCCGAAAAGCCTTCCAGTATTTCCAGCCTGGACCAGGCCCTGCCGGGTTCACGGATAATCAGGGCCAGGATGTCGAATTGCACGGCCGTCAGGTTCAGGGGCGTTCCGCCTATGGTCACCCTCCGCGTCCTGGCGTCCAGGCTGACGGTTCCGCGGACGATCCTGGCCGAATCCGTCCCTTCCTTCGGACCCGCGCGCCTGAGGACGGCCTTGACGCGGGCGACCAGTTCCCGGGGGCTGAATGGCTTGGAGACGTAATCGTCGGCGCCGAGTTCGAGCCCGATGATCCGGTCCATCTCGTCCGCTCGCGCGGTCAGGAAAATGATGGGAAGGTCGGACTTCTTCCGCACTTCCCGCGCCACGGACAGGCCGTCCATGCCCGGCATGTTTATGTCCAGCACGAGACAGTCGGGCTGCATCTCCCGGAAAACCGCCAGAGCCCCGTTGCCGTCGAAGGCCTGATGGACCTTGAAGCCGGAAGCCTCGAGGTACCCGACCAGCAACGCGACGATCTTGGGTTCGTCGTCCACGACGAGTACGGATTGCGGCATCAGGACCTCCCGTTATGCATCTTATTCATAATATGGTTGTATTGTGAATGCGCCATGAACGCCTGATGCTTTTTCGGGGTTTCCGGCGGAGGCCCCCTGCTATTGCGTTGATCGACCCGCCCGGAGCGATTATGATTGAAGCCAAGTACAGAATTGCCGTTTTCGGCGATATCCATAATAGCGAGGGGCGATCATGCGCAGAAGCAAGCTCGGTGTACGGACCGCGCTCCTGGCGGCGGGTATCGTGTCCGCGGCGGCGATGAAGGACGCGAGCGCCGAGCTCACCCGCACCAATCGGGACAACATCGAGGCCGTTTCAAAAGCGGCCCGGACATTTAAAACAGTATGAGCAGTCTGACCGGAAAGACCATGGGACGCCCCGGCCGCGAGGGGAACGTCCTTGTCCAATTTTCCGCTTTCATGTTCCTCGTGATCGTGACGGCCGCAAGCGTCCTTGGACTGGTGCTTTCGGATTTCGTCCGCTCCCACGTCATACGCATGCACGGATCCTTTTACGCGCTAAGCTTGTCGCCCAATTTCGATGACCTTTTGGCTACGGGAAACGGAACGGAGTTCGAAGCGTTAAAATCCGGGCTTGAAAGCGCAGGAGGACTCCCGCACGTGAAGGACCTGGCGGTCTGGGACGCGACGGGAAAACAATTGTTCGGCCCGGCCGGATTCCACGAAGGACGAACGAGGGATGATCCGCTTCCGGTCGCCCTCGGCGGATCGGTGCGCTTCGTCTACGGTACCCGCCCGCGTGCTTTTTCGTTCGGGCCGCCTCGCGGAGACCTTTTTCTTTTCCTTCCGATCAAGGACGCCGCCGGGCGGATGAAGGGCGTCATCAGCCTCAGGGAATCCGATTCGGCCCTTGCGGGGGATCTGGACGAAGCCGCCCGCACCATCGCGCTCCTGGTCGCGATCGCGGGATGCGCGATCTACGCTGCCCTCTTCCTGCTCTACTATCGTTCGTACCGACGGCAAAGGACCGCCGCGGAACGGCTCCGGCAGAGCCAGGAAAGCATCATCTTCGCCATGTCCAGTTTGTCCGGCCTCCGGGACCAGGAAACGGGAGGCCATCTTGAACGCTGCAAAGGTTACGTGCGCATCCTCGCGACGCGGCTTCAATCCGAACGGCAGTTCAGATCCTACATCAATAATGAATATATCCGTTCGCTCGCCAGCATCGCTCCCTTGCACGACATCGGCAAAGTCGGAATCGACGACGCGATCCTGCGGAAACCCGGCAAACTCACGGATGAAGAATACGAGGCCATGAAAAAACACAGCGAATTGGGCGCCGGGATCCTGGACGCCGCGCGCGAACGACTCTCCTTCCCCTCGCAGCTCGAACTCGCCGTGGAATTGACGCGCCACCATCACGAGCGATGGGACGGAAAGGGTTATCCGGACGGCTTGGCAGGGGAAGCCATTCCACTATCCGCCAGGATAATGGCCATAGCCGACGTTTACGACGCGCTCCGATCGGAGCGCTATTACAAAAAGGCGATGCCGCACGCCGAAGCGATCAAGGTTATGAAAGAATCGGCGGGAAGCCAGTTCGATCCGGGCATAGTCTCGGTATTCCTCGCCAACCATTCGGAGTTCGAAGCGATATTCATGGACGCGGCGCCATGAAGTCATTCAGGTTCAAACTCGGAATCCTACTCGCGATCGTTGCCGGAGCCTCCCTTGTATCGCAGTTCGTCTACCGGAATATCGTAGCGTCCCTGCATGAATCACTCTTCTCGTCGATCGGCGCCCTGGAGTCGGTCCATGCCGCCGAGAATCTGCACGCAGCCCTTCACGAGCTACTCACCACCGCTATCCTCGCGGGCGATTCCGGCGTTCCGGGTTTTCGTGAAGGGTACGAAGCCGTCCGCGTCAGGACGAGATCCGCTTTCGCAACGGTGACCGCGCTTATCGAGAGCGGGGATGACCGTGAGGGCCATTTCAATCCGGCATCCGAACCCGGGCGCATCGCGGAGTTGCGTAGGCTGTTCGATGATTTTTTGGATGAAATCGACAAGTCCGTCAGCGGCGTCCAGGCGGACAGGACTATCCATCTCGGCAAGGCGCGTTTCCTGTTCGACGAAATTTTCGGGCGGCACCTGAGTATCCAGCACGGTTACCACACGGCCCGGCTGGAATCCCAAAAAGCGGGCGCCGATGCGGTGAACCATAAAACGGACATATTCTTTTTTGTCCAACTCGGCATCCTCGCGCTCGCCCTTTGCGCGGCCTTCGTTTTCTCGGACAGGGTCCTCCTCCGGGGATTCCGTGCTGCCGAACGGGGCGCGTTCCTGGACGGGCTCACGGGCTTGAAGAACCGGAAATACCTTGAAGGACCCGCCGTAGCGGAGATTTCGGCCATGATCAGCGCGAACGAGCCGTTTTCCCTGATCATCGCCGATATCGATCATTTCAAGCGCCTGAACGACACCTTCGGCCATCAGGCCGGCGATGCGGCGATAAGGGAAACGGCCGAACGATTGCGGAACGGCTTGCGGAAATCGGATACGATCATCCGGTACGGCGGAGAGGAATTCCTCATGATACTGCCCGGTGCCGATAAGGCATCCGCCATTGCTACCGCAAACAAAATCAGGGAACGACTTTCGATGACGGAAATCGCCTTACCCGCCGGGGAGCGCGAAACAGTCACGGCGAGTTTCGGCCTCGTCTCCTTCCCGGAGGAGGGTATCGGAGAATACGCTACCCTCCTTAAAAAGGCGGACGAGCGGCTCTACTCCGCCAAAACCGGCGGACGGAACAGGGTGGCTGGATGAGCGGCATACGCTTCCCCACGGGCCGGAGACGCGCGGCTCGATGCGGTCCGATAGGCAGGGATGAATATCCCCGCCGAATTTGCTATCGGGCGTTGACGACCGTCAACATGCCCCCGTCCTCATGGTCGATGACATGGCAGTGGAGCATCCATTGGCCGCTTTCCGTCATGACGAAGGCCAGGTCCACGTAGCCTCCCGCGGGGACGGGGATCGTGTCCTTGAGGATCGGCTGGGCCGGGGCGACGCCGTCCACGGACAGCACCTGGAACACGGTTCCATGCAGATGAATGGGATGGTCCATCCTGTGGCCGCCGGCCGTGACGGCATCGTCGTTGAAAATCCGGAGCTTGACGAGCTCCCCTATCTTCACGTTTAGGGCTTCCGTTTCCGGAAAGGATTTCCCGTTGATCGTCCATCCTGCCATCCCCATCGCCGATGAACCCATGCTACCCATCATGTTGCCCATACCCATGCTCCCCCCCATGCCCATTTGCATCATGCCCCCCATGAGGGTAGCCACGCGCAGGACGAAATCGGGCGCTTTTTCCTGCGCCCCGGGAAGGAAACGAAGGTCCGGAGGGACGAAGGGCGACGGTACGCGGGCGACGCTTCCGTTTCCGTATACAACGGGAATCGAAATGCCCAAGTCCGGGCGATCGCTCGTTATGGAGTAGAGCGCGCCCGGTTCGCCGTCAGCGACGAACTCGGCGTCGACCCGCTCTCCCGGAGCGATGTCTATCGTATCGCTTTCGTACGGGGCCGCGAGCGCATGCCCGTCCAGGTGGGTGATCCTGAAACGGTGGCCGGAAACCTTCAGTCGGTGGATCGCGGCGGTGGACGCGTTGATGAAACGCAGTTTCCAGCGCTCTCCGCGGGTCACGGCCAGAGGCCCGATTGCCTGTCCCGTCTTTCCGTTGACGGTTTCCACATTGCCGAATCGTTCCATCTCGCCATCGGCGGTTCCGGGAAGCCTCTTTCCGCGAGCGTCCAGGTACCAATCATCGAGCACGAAGGTCCTGTCCCCCGAATAGGAAGAGTCCTCGGGAGCGAGAACGATGAGCGGCGCGTAAAGGCCGCGGTCAAGCTGGTCGAGCACGGGCCTGAAGTGCGGATGATACCAGTAGGTTCCCGTTTCGCGGGGCGTAAAGGAGTAGACGAATGTAGACCCTGGCTGGATGACTATGGCCGGTCCGTCCTGGTCGTTCGGGACGACCAGGCCATGCCAGTGTATGTTGGTGGGGACGGCCAGCTTGTTCGTCACTTCGATGCGAAGCTGGTCGCCGGGCCTGGCCGCGATCGGAATACCGGGCACGGTCCCTCCGTAGGTCCAGGCCGGAGTCTTCAAACCGGGCGCGAGTTCCCATTCGGTCTGACTTATATCGATTTTCCAGGTGCTTTCCGAAGCCGTCGCGGCACCCAGCGCGGACAGGCCGACGATCACCGTCGCCATGGATAGACTGAATCTGTTCATTGGAACCTCCTGATCAGCATCAACCCTGTGAGGATAAATGATACTGAGGGCGGTACGGATCGAGGAATCGTTCACGGAATTCGCATACAAGCTGCATGGTCCGTTCACGCAGGGTCATCGCACATGCAATTTACGGCGCGGCTATCGGATTTTCGCTCCCCTGACCCTGAGCGCATTCCCCAAAACCGACACGGAACTCAGCGCCATGGCCAATCCGGCCAGTATCGGCGTAAGGAATCCCGAGGCGGCGATAGGGATACCGATGATGTTGTACGCGAAGGCGAAGAAGAGGTTCTCCCTGATATTCCGCATGACCAGTACGCTCAAGCCCTTGGCGCGCGCGATGCCGATAAGGTCCCCTTTCACGAGGGTGATGTCGGCGCTCTCCATCGCCACGTCGGTGCCGGTCCCCATGGCGATACCCACGTCCGACTGGGCCAGAGCGGGCGCGTCGTTGATGCCGTCTCCGGCCATCGCGACGAAGGCTCCTTCGGCTTGCAGCCTTTTCACTTCAGCGAATTTGTCTTCCGGCATGCATTCCGCCCTGAAGCTGTCCAGTCCCAAGGATCCGGCGACCGCCGCCGCGGTGACCGCGTTGTCTCCGGTGAGCATGATGATCCGCACCTTGCGTTCGTGCAGCAAGCGCACCGCCTCGGGCGTGGATACCTTGATCGGATCCGTGACGCCGATGAAGCCGATCACCTTTCCGTCCTCGAGCACGAACATCACGGTATTCCCTTTGCTTTGGAGGTCGCGGACGAATTCCTCATCGTATGGAGCTGCACGGCCGGTGCTTTGCACTAGTTTGCGGTTTCCGACGGAGATTTCGCGTCCATCGATCCTGGCCTTCACGCCCATGCCCGTCAGGGATATGAAATCGCCCGCTGCTGCCAGGTTCAGGTTTTTTTCTTTCGCCGCCGAAACGATGGCCGCGGCGAGCGGGTGCTCGCTGAGCGCGTCCACCGAACCCGCCAGTCTGAGTATCTCATCATCGGCATGGCCGCCGATTCCCTTATGAAGCGTGACTTCGGGTTTCCCTAGTGTGAGCGTGCCCGTCTTGTCGACGAGGAGGGTATCCACTTTCCGCATCTGTTCGATCGCCTTCGCGTTCTTGATGAGGATGCCCGATTTCGCTCCCCTTCCCGTGCCCACCATGATGGAGACCGGCGTAGCCAGGCCGAGCGCGCAGGGGCAGGCGATGATGAGGACCGCGATGGCGTTCACGAAGCCGAGATCCCATTTGCCGAATACGATGCCCCAAACCAGGAGCGTCGCGATGGAAAGCAGCACTACCGCCTGTACGAAATAAGCGGCGACCGTATCGGCCAGGCGCTGAATGGGCGCCTTGGACCGGGAAGCCTCGTTGACCATATCGATGATTCGCGCCAGGAGCGTATCACCCCCCACCTTAAGTGCCACCATGACGAAACTTCCGTTCAGGTTGATCGTTCCCCCGGTTACGGTCGCGCCTGTGCCTTTCTCGACGGGGATCGCTTCTCCGGTGATCATCGCCTCGTCCACGACGCCGTTCCCCTCTTCCACCTCGCCGTCCACCGGTATCTTCTCTCCGGGCTTCACGCGGATACGGTCGGCGACGCGGACCTCCGCGAGCGGTATCTCGGCCTCCTTTCCGTCCCGGATCACGAGCGCCGTGGGAGGAACCAAATTGAGGAGTTCCTTGATCGCGCCATTCGTTTTCGCGTGCGCAAGGAGTTCGAGCATCTGCCCCAGGATGACCAGCGTAAGGATGACGACCGTCGCCTCGAAATACCCCGCTACGATGCCGTCGTGCCCCCTGAGCGATGCGGGAAAGATCCCGGGGAAAAAGAGGGCGACGACGCTGAAGGTCCAGGCTATGCCCGTTCCCAGCGCGATGAGGGTGAACATGTTCAGGTTCCGGCTCACGACGCTCTTTAATCCCTTGGCGAAGATGAACGAACCGAGGATGGATACCACGGGGATGGAGAGCGCGAACTGTATCATGAGATTGGTTCTCATCGGAAGCAAGGCCCCGAGCGCATCGCCGAAGCCGGGAACGAGCTCTCCCATGGAAAGAATGAAAACAGGGATGGAAAACACCGCTGCGAGTATGAATTTGAGGCGCATCACTCTATAAGCGACAAGCTCCTCGTCCTCGGCCTCCGAAGGCTTTGCGCCGAACTCTACTACCTTGACCAGATGCATGCCGCAGACGGGGCAATCGCCGGGTTCCGGATAGGTCTTTTCCCCTTCATCCCGCATTGGGCATATATAGCGGGCCCCTTTGGCGGGCTTCGCGAGGCTCAGCTCCTGGAAGGAACATTGGCAATTAGTAACGCACGAACCGTCGCAACCCTCGGTCCCGCAGATGCATCCTAGCCTCCCGGATGCCGGGCCATGATGATGCTCCTCGTCCGTTCCTCCGGACTTGCCGTGATCGTGCCCGCCGCCATGGTGCTCATGACCGTGGTGGTGGTGACCTTCCCCGGCTTCCCCGCCTTCAGTGAAAGCAATCAGCGTCATACCGCACTTCGGGCACTTTCCCGGGTTGTCGTAGGCCTTGGTTCCTTCGCACTTCATCGGACACTGGTATTTCATGATGGCCTCCAACGGCAAAGTATCATCCAGCTCGACTATTCCCGCAAATACTCAAGCAGTTCGACCGGCGATGCCTTAGGAATGGAAGCGGACCGGTGGAAATAGGCGACACACAAACCTCGCCGGATACGACGTGCTCACGCACCGATCCGGACGACAATCAGCCCAGATCCTTCAAGTCCGCGGACAGACTGAGGTACTCTTCGCGGCTCAATTCTCCGCTCACGTACCGCCTCTTCAGTATCTCCTCGGCGCTCTCCCCGCGCTCATCGTTGCGGTATCCAGGATGATTCATATCCTGCCGATAAAAGTATTGGATGAAAAAAACGACACCGGCGATGATCGCCAACCAGATAATTACCATCATGATCGAACCCCTCCATCCGGCTGCGCATAGTCCGTAAAGCCACTGCATCGGTACATCGATAATCGACCGTTAGGTTCAGGGATTAACGGTTACGAGACGGTTCGCGCGGATCGGCTGAACGCGGACCGCCGCGGGCTCCAACATCCGCTTCGCTTCGACGTAATCGCTTGCGTCCATTTCGCCCATCGCGTACCTGATGTCAAGATTTTTCCCCGCATCCAAGGCAATACCCTTGGCCGCCTTAAGAAACGCAGCCGCAACCAAACCGCCGATAACGAGAATCGAAAGAGCCGTAAAAAGTCCCATATTTATCCTCCGCAACAAAATTCTTGCACGTCGGCGTCTCCGCCCTGTACGCGGATGAATATAGTGCGAGCGCATGAAGGCAGAATGAACGGATGATGGGGATTCGGAGGGTACGATGAGCGTCTTGCGTGAACCGGCTCCGGTTCGGAGAAGAAGTCCGATTTTCCCGGGAACAGCGCTTTCCCGATCAGCTCCATCCGAAGCCTCGGGCTCCGGTATTTCGGGCAGCGCTTCTTGCGCGAATGCTTCAACCGAAGCCGTTGGCCCGGCTAGACCTTCCCCGTCCGTAACGCGGCAGGATCGACAATCGTTGCCATGAAAAGCGCCGCCAATTCTTCGAACGTCATGACGAAATCCATGAAACGCGATACGAGAGGTAGGTGTCTATTATTGTTGTATTATTGCCAGTTCGTCTTTTATGGCTTTTTCAAAAAAATTGTTAATTGACATTCTCAATTTCTTTACTGTTATCGCCACTTCTTTATGAAATTCCGGAGAAAGACGCAAATTGAATTTTCCGGAATACGGCTTTTCTGGATCAGCACCTTCAGCCTTACACCAATCGATATAATCATCGATCGATGCCCTGAATTCATTATCAATCTCATCAACAGTTTTTCCTTGGAATGAAAAAACATCACGTGTATTTACGACGTCACCATGAAATATTTTTGCATCCGAGTCGTATTCCACGATTCCGATATAACCCTTCTACTCCATCATATTTCACTCCTGCATTCTCCAGGAACTTCTTATTTGAATTGACCGCCCCTTCATCTGTTACTTTTTCCGGATGTGGCCTATGAGATACGGCACTTACTTCATTAAGCTTAACACGTATTCCTGAACCCGATCCTTCTGTTATTGTTGCACCAAGTGGATTTAACAAATTTTCAATACAAGCCATAAGATATTCGATGGATTAGGTCTTTTGAAAATGCACTCAAGAGTCTTTTGGTTCTTTGAGTTCATGACTAATAGTACTACAAATAGGTACTGATGCAAATATTTCCAATATGTAATTATAACTAGTTATTTTATATGATTTTATGCTGATCCTGCCAAAAGCGTCCACCTGACGATCGTTTTCCGGGACGATAAAATTTTCATGAATGATATGCGGCGTCAGGACGGCCCTGCCGAGGTTCGGGCGCCCCGGACCATGCGAGCAAAGTCCGGGCGCGGCTATCGGATTTTACTCCCCAGACCCTGAGCGCATTCCCCAGAACCGACACGGACCTCAGCGCCATGTCCAATCCTGGCAGTATCGGCTTAAGGAACCCCGAAACGCGATGGAGACGGCGGACCGCAATCGGTGATCGGATTCGACCGTATCCATCAGCTCCTGGCCGCCCCTATTCGGTATAACCCGCTTGCAGGATGAACAGGGGCGCCTCGTCCTTCCCGAGGGAAGCCGCCGCCGCCGCGCCCGCCGGCGCAAGGGTGTACTGGACGACCGCCGCCATTTTCAGGGCCGCCGCCGCGAGTCCAATGTTCTGCGCCGCGAAACCCGCGGTCGCGTGCGCCATCTGCTGGAACAATACGGGATTTGCCTTCAGGAAGGACGGCGTCAGCGTATTGTCGACGGTGAATAGTATCAGGAGGGCCGCGTCAGGTATCGCGGCGCGCGAAACGGCGGAAAGGGAATCTGTTCCGCCCAGGAATTTGAGGGCGTTCGACTCCGGCAGGTATTTCCAGGTCCCCTTGTCGGTCAGGACGTAGAGATTGATATAGGGATTGTCGCCGGAAAAGGATGCTGTCCTGCCGGACTTTGTGGCGCTGGTTACAGCATCGACGCCCCTCGGACCGAGACCCGCCCAGAGCAGGGTCGAGAGGTCGGCCGGGGAGACCGCCTTCTTGACGAAAGTCTTGGACACCCGGCGATCCCTGATCGCCGTGAATAGATCCATACCCGCTTTAGTACCGGGAGCGGGAAGACTTATATCCTGAGCGAACATAACCGCCGCGGAAATCAGGAAAGCAGAAATGATCAGACTGCGCTTCATTTTCTTCCTCCAAAAGTCAGAATTGCCGATCACGCAAAAGCGCGATCGGCTCGATAAACGAATCCGTGCTACTTCAGATCGAAGGGTTTGAGGAGTTTGTCCACGAATATGGTTTTTCCCGCATCGTCCTTCAGCTCCACCTTCGCGAATGCCCAACCTTCCACCTTGGCCGGATCCGTTCCCGCGGCGATGAAGGGTTCCGGATTGAGGATCCAGACAATGTCCTTGTCGTTTTTTGCCAGGTCCTTGGCCCATTCGAACATGTTGCCGTCGCCGAGCTTGATCCCGTAATGGTCGAGCTTCTCGTGGTAGCCGATGCGGTCCCTCTGGGTCCGGACGATTTCGGCGAAGACCGCCCCGAGCGATTTTTTCGCCTCGGATGAAAAGGCCGCGTCGCCGAGTTCGAAGTGGAGCATCAGCTCCCCTTCCTCGATTTCGTAGATGAGGCCGTCCGGGGCGACGAGCTTGGCCGGATCGAGCCCCGCGGCGAGAAAGGGAGCGGCGTCGAAGACGAATTCGACGTCGGGCTTGTCCATGTCGGCCATTCCGCCTTCGCCCTTGTTCCGGGAAAAATCGGCGGCCAGTTGGAGTTTATCCCCCGCCGCCGAAGAAAGGATCCAGGAACCCTCTTCTTCCGAATACGAGATGCGGTCCGGCGCTGCGTCGGCGACGGCCTTGAACGAGCTGTTCGCCACCTTGGCGACAATGTCGGTCTGGGCGCAACCCACGGCGATCAAGGTGAACGCGAGGGCGGCGGCTGACGAAATAATGATCGTTCGCTTGTGCATAGTGACTCCTTCGACTGATTCCAGTTATGCGGGATACTCAAAATCCCGCTTGGATCACTGTTTCAAAGAGGAGAAGAGCCTCCCCCATCGCAACTGCGCCGCGGTCCGCTACAGTCCCGCTCAGCTTGCCCCGCCGCAGTCCCGTTCAGCTTGCCCCACCGCAGCAGCCGCCGCCGGAAGCCCGGTATCCGCCGATTTCCGCCTTCACCTTGCCAAGATCGACCTTGGACAGGTCGTCGACGACCTTGACGTAGCCGTGGAGCATCCCCATCCAGCACCGGAACGTGAAATCGTCCGAGATCGTGATCGGAGGAGTTTCCAGGCGGCCCCGGGCGAGGTCGAGACTGCCGTTGAATTCGGGGAAGATGACGGGACTATTGCACGAAGTCAGCTCGACGGGGTTGAACTTTATGATGGCCTTCATCCCCCTCTGGAGTACGATCGCGGCCGGGCTGTAACCCCGCGCGGTGACGTCGATCGTGATCTCCTGGATGCCGTCCCTGATCGTGGGCATGCCGATCGTGTCGGCGGGAACCCGTCCGTCCGCGAAAGCAGGATCTCCGGTGCCGGAGCAACAGCTTCCGCTTCCGGCGGTCCCCGGATCGAGCCGATCGGAAAGGTTTCCTTGGTCGGCAGGAACCTCTCCTGACGCGAGATCCGTGACGACCGAAATGCGGCTGTTGATCATGCCCATCCAGCAGCTGTAGGCGATGGTTCCTGCCTTGCCGGGCGTAAATTCGACCAGGTTGTCCCCGGGGACCAGTTCCTTCCTGATGCCGTAGGCGGGAACGACCAGCGGATTGTTGCAGCCGTTAATGTCTTCTTCCTTTATCCGGATCGTCCATTTGACGGGAACGCCCGCTTGCACGACGAAGGGGACATAATAGCCGTCCTTGAATTCCGTCAGCACGGACTGGCTGCCGTCCGCGGTAACCGCCGCCCGGATCACCCCGCCCTCGGCCGGCCCGATCGCCTCGGCGGAACCGGAGGAAAATCCGGGGATTTCGGGTAGCGGAATGCCCGCGAGGGCCGCGGCCCGGGTGAAGGTGACGACGCCGAGGAACATGACCAGGACGGCGCTCGCCTTGACCATGGCCGGAACGAACTTGCGGGGAAGGAAGGTCGCCGTCGCGCTGAACAGGAGCATGAGCGGAACCGTCCCCAGCGAGAACACGAACATGGAGAAGGCGCCGGCCAGGGCGCTTCCCGTACCGAGAGCGTAGAGCTGCATGGTCTGAAGCGGGCCGCACGGCATGAGCCCGTTCAGGAATCCCACCGCCAGGGGGCCGCGCCTGCCTATCGACGAAGCGAACTTCATCCAGCGGCCGTTCAAGCCGCGGGGAAGCAGACGGGGAAAATTCGGGAAGCTTTTCAGTACGCCGAGCATCCTGAGGCCGAAGAAAACCATGAGCAGGCCGGCGGCGGCGGCTATCGCTCCTTTCGCCGTGGCCGAGAAGCTGAACGCCGCGCCAGCGGCTCCGGCAATGCCTCCGATCAGGGTATACGAAAGGACGCGTCCCGAGTTGTACAGGAGTCCCGGCAACAGCCGTTCGAATCTTCCCTCGCCATCCGCCGCAGGATACGGCTTGGCCCTGATGCTCTGGGACAGGGCGATGCCGCCGCACATCGCGACGCAATGGATGGAGGTAAGCAACCCGATAACGAGGAGCATGGCATAGCCGATGGATGCGTCGACCGCGGGAAGGGAATTGAACAAGCCGCCAGCGCTCGCCATGAAGTACCCCGCCGCGAGGAGCAGGCCGATGCCGACGGCCACCGTAGTGCCGGCGCCCTTTTTTTCCCGCACGAAGTACCCGGCCTTTTGGATGGCCGCCTTCATCGCCTCGGGATCAACGAGTGAGCCGTCGTACTCGACGCTCACCCTGCCGCCCTGGAGCCGGGCTTCCGCCCGCATCACGCCTTCAAGCGCCGAAAGGCATCCGGAAATCCTCGATTCGCAGGCAGGACAGGTCATCCCGTCCACGAAAAACGTCGCTCTTTGCAGGATCATGTTCATTTCCCTCCGGTACAGCTTCGGCTCTGGGGAGGAATATAGATTGCCTGTGTGAACGGATCATGAACGGAGGACGCTCATTTCATGCTCGTCGTCACGCGGCCGGGGCGGCCATGGCGCGCGGGCCGCTTGCCGTACCGGCTCCGTCCGGATACATTTCATGATCAATGGAATCAACAATGAAACCCTTCAAAGTCGCCGTCCTCGGATGCGGCACGGTCGGAGGCGGGGTAGCCCGCATCATGCTGGAACGCAAGGAAGCGCTCGCGCTATCGGCCGGAAGGCCCGTGGAGCTTGCCGCCCTCGTCGACCTCTTTCCCGTCCGGTCGGCCGCGCGGCACGGACTGCCGATCGGCCTCTTCGGCGGGGAATCCGACTTGTCGGGCGCCCAGGCGGCCGCGCGTACCGACGCGATCCTCGCGGACCCCGAAATAGACTTGGTCGTGGAAACGATGGGCGGGACTTCCGACTATGTACGGGGAGTCTGCGAGCGCGTGCTGGCCGCGGGCAAGCACCTGGCGACCGCGAACAAGGCCCTGCTGGCCGAGCGCGGGGACGAGCTCTTCGCCGCGGCCGATAAAGCCGGCAAGGCCCTCGGCTTTGAGGCAGCCGTCTGCGGCGCCATCCCCGTGATCCGGGTGGTCAAGGAAGGTTTCGCCGGAGACGAGGTGCTTTCGATCTCGGGCATCATGAACGGCACCAGCAATTACATCCTTTCAAAGATGACCGCGGAAGGCATCGGTTTTGACGAGGCCCTCAAGCTGGCCCAGGAAAAGGGCTATGCCGAAGCCGACCCCACCCTGGACGTCGGCGGCGGCGACGCGGGCCACAAGCTTTCCATCCTCGTGCGCCTGGCCTTCGGACTGGCGGGAGCCAACCGGACCCTCGCGGTGAGCGGCGTAAGCGACGTGACCAAGGCGGACCTCCGCGTCGCCGCGGAGATGGACTGCGCGATCAAGCTGATCTGCCACGCCCAGCGCTCCGGCGACATCGTCTACGCATCCGTCGGCCCGATGATGGTGAAGCGGTCCAATTTCCTGTCACGGATAGACGGGGCGACCAACGCGGTCCGCGCCATGAATCGCTATTCGGGCGAGCACATCCTGGTAGGCAAGGGCGCCGGCTCCCTGGAAACCGGCAGCGCCATCGTCGCGGACATCGTCTCCATCGCCCGCTACGGCGAGCGCATCGTCAATCCCGCCGCCCGCCCGGGGCCGCAACTACGGAACATGGACGAGCTCCCCTTCCCCTACACTGTGCTGTTCGACACCGCCGACGTCCCCGGCATCACGGGCCTCGTGACCACTGCCATCGGCGACCAGGGCATCAACATCGACACGGTCGGCCACAACATGCACTCCGGAGAGGCCGCGGTCTTCGCCGTGGAAACCATGCCCTGCACGCGGAGCAGCATACTGAAGGCTATCGCCGTGATCCGCGCCCATCGGGCCGACATCTTCCGCGCGGAGCCGAAGATCTTCCCGGTGCTGTACTGAAGAGGGAGAAGGCTGGAGCGAAAGTCGTGACTCGATCAGGTTGAGATAAGAGGATAGCTCCCGGGATTCAGTATACAATCGATGTCGAGGTCGATATCAAGTTTAGGCCAGAAAAAATGGCCGGGGATCAGCATTTCGACCTCGCAAATTTCATCGATAGCTGCTTTCCGGAACCAAGGGAAATACTTGTAGTCGAGAAAATGCTCATCGGTATCGACGGCAAGCCAAATACCGAAACGGCTGACTTGAACGACCTCAACCGGGGAAATGACGGTGCCAGGCATTAAGTATCTCCTCCCTGTGCTCTTCGATGATTCGTTGAAGCCTCAATAGCTCATGCCCCGGTAATTCGGTATGGGACGCGCAAGAAACCACCGGTTCCATCCAAAATTTCGCTTCGCCTGATGGACCGAGCACATGAATGTGAATCCTGGGTTCTTCCCTGGAAAAAAAGAAAAAGCGAACAGGGCCGTGGCGAAATACCGTGGGACTCACAATCAAAGAATACTGCCAAGAGTTCGAACGCGCAAGAACGCCGCGCCGCGCCGCGCGCCGCGCCGCCGCCCCTTGCCCTTAATCCCCATGCAGGGTACTTTTCCTCCCTATGACCGAACTCGTCCAGGAAATACATAAACGGCTGACCTTCGCCATAATCTCCCATCCCGACGCGGGCAAGACCACGATAACCGAGAAGCTGCTCCTGTTCGGAGGGGCCATCCATATCGCCGGGGCGGTCAAGAGCGGAAAGAATCCGCGCGGAGCCACCAGCGACTTCATGGAAATGGAGCGCGAGCGCGGCATCTCGATCAGCTCGTCGGTGATGGGCTTCGAGTACGGCGGCAGGAAGATCAACCTCCTGGATACCCCCGGCCACGCCGACTTCTCGGAGGACACCTACCGCACGCTTTCTGCGGTGGACAGCGCCCTCATGGTCATAGACTCGGTGAAGGGCGTGGAGGAGCGCACGCGCAAGCTCTGCGTCGTCTGCCGCATGCGCGCCACGCCCATCGCGACCTTCGTGAACAAGCTGGACCGCGAGGGCAAGAACACCATCGAGCTGCTGGACGAGATCGAAAAGGAGCTGGCGATCGAAGTCAGGCCCCTGACCTGGCCCATCGGCCAAGGCCGGTCCTTCAAGGGCGTCTACGACATCGCGGCTTCCGCGATACACCTGTTCCGGCCGGGCCAGACCCGGGCGCCCACCGACACCATCGCCATCGACGGCCTGGACGATCCGCGCCTGGAGGCCGAGGTGGGCGAAAGCCTGGCCGCGCGCCTGCGTGAAGAGATCGCGCTGGTGGGCGGCATCTACCCGCCTTTCGACAAGGACGATTATATCGAAGGCAGGGTCACTCCGGTCTTCTTCGGCTCCGCGTCCAACAATTTCGGCGTTAAGGAGCTCCTGGACGCCCTGGTCTCCACCGCGCCCTGCCCCACGCCCAAGGAAACCGACGAGCGGATGGTGGAACCGGAGGAGCAGAAACTGTCCGGCTTCGTGTTCAAGATCCACGCGAACCTGGACCCCAAACACCGTGACCGTGTCGCCTTCTTCCGCATCTGTTCGGGCAAGTTCGAACGGAACAAGTTCTACTACCACGTCCGTTCGGGCAAGCCCTTCCGCACTGCCAACCCGACCGCCTTCATGGCCCAGGACCGCGAGATCATCGACGAGGCCTGGCCGGGCGACATCATCGGCCTGCACGACACGGGCACCTTCAAGATCGGCGACACCCTCACCGAGGGGGAAGGCATCTCCTTCAAGGGCATCCCGAGCTTCGCGCCCCAGATATTCCAGGTCATCGTCAATGCCGATCCGCTGAAGGAAAAACAGTTCCACAAGGGCCTGAACCAATTGGCGGAGGAAGGCGTCGTCCAGATCTTCTCCAAGCCCCACCGCCCGAACGTCCGCGTGATCGGGGTGGTGGGCCGGCTCCAGCTGGACGTCCTGCAATACCGCCTGGAGCACGAATACGGCTCCACCGTCCGCTACGAGGGCGTGGACTTCACGATCGCCCACTGGATCGCCGCGGACGACAAGAAGGTCCTGGAGGCCTTCGTCGACGAGCACTCCAGCAAGATCCTGATCGATATACGGAACACTTACATCTTCATGTCCGAGAGCCCCTGGAACCTCGGCTACGTAAAGAAGAACAATCCGGCCATACGGTTCTACTCAACGAGCGAGATGGTCGAAGCGCGGGCTTAGGGGCGGCGGCGCCGCCGCCCGCCGCCCGCGCCCGAGGCCGGCCGCCGCCCGCCCGGCGATGCCGCCCGCCGCCGCCGCCCGCCCGGCGATGCCCGCCCGGCGATGCCGCCGGTCAGATCCTTCTTTTGGCTGAGCTACCCAATGCCCTTTGCCAAGCTATCAAAGATCTGTACCAGAGAGCCCACGGAATTGTCGATGCCCACGGAGGATCTCTGCTCTCGAACAATCCCGTACCTCATCCCGATGAACCGGAAGCCGATATCGCCATGCTAGAATCTCTGATCCAACAGATGCATTCTCATCGAAACCAGCGGAGCAACCATGCCTAGGATGGGTTAGGGAGGAAGCCCTTGATGGTCGGGCTTCAGGAAACGGGCCGAAGAGCTTTGACGGGGCGACCACTTGATGTCGATGGGCTGGCCGTACTCCCGCAAGATGTGCACTTGTTTTGTTTACCAAAGTGGTATATTGTTTGTGATATCTTATGACGATTTCGTATTCGGACGAAAAGATCCGCCGTTGTTGCGTGGAGTCGACAGTGGCGACCAAGGAACTCGGTGCTGATTCGTGCCGACAGCTTCGCAGTCGGATCAGCGACCTCAAGGCGGCGAAGACCGTCTTTGAATTGGTTGCAGGCCGACCACACTCTTACAAAGGAAAGAAAGAGAAACGATTCTCCCTGGACCTTGCCCAAGGCAAGAGGTTGCTATTTGTGCCGACAAAGGACCCGCCGCCTATCAAAGATGACGGCGGAATTGACTGGGGCCTCGTGACTGAAGTCACGATCGTCTTCTTAGGGGACAACCACGATGATTGATGTGAACGAAGTGCCGGATTGGGTCTCCCCTCCCGGCGAAACGATCTTCGATGTGCTTGAAGAACGGGGTTGGAGCCAAGCGGAGCTCGCCGAAAGAACAGGGTTTACCCGCAAACACGTGAACCAACTCATCAAAGGTGTCGCGAGCATCACGGAAGAGACTGCGTTGAAGTTGGAACGTGTCTTGGGGAGCACAGCGGGATTCTGGCTTAACCGAGAGGCCCAGTACCGTGAATCCTTGGCCCGTCAAGCGGAACTCAAGGACCTGGAACCGTTTGTACCTTGGCTGTCTCAGTTGCCAGTGGCTGATATGGTTCGTTTCGGGTGGATCACGAAAACGACGAGCAAAGTCAGAAAGGTGGCAGAATGCCTCCAGTTCTTTGGTGTCGCCACCGTTGATGCCTGGAACGAACGGTATGGCAATGCTGGAGTTGCATATCGAGCTTCAGAAACTCTTACCAAGAAGCAGGGGTCTGTCAGTGCTTGGCTCAGACACGGAGAGATGCAGTCCGAGAAGCAGAATGCGCCGTCTTTTGACCGGGGGCGACTATTGGCATTGGTTCCCCATTTGCGAACACTTTGCAAGGAGTCGGATTCTACCGTGTTCCTTCCCCATCTTGTCGAGCTTTGCAATAGCGTTGGGGTGATCTTGGTTGTCGCCCCGGTTCCCAAAGGGAATCCTGTCTCAGGTGCCACCAAATGGCTTAACTCGGAGCGGGCCTTGGTGATGATGAGTTTCCGGCACAAGAGCAACTACCATTTCTGGTTCACGTTCTTCCATGAGATCGCGCACCTCTTGTTGCATGGCAAAAGACTTCTCTTTCTGGAAGGGCTCGAGAATGGCTTGAACACTGAACAGGAAGCGGAGGCCGATCAGTGGGCGAGCAATGTCTTAATACCGCAGAAAAGCGCTAGACAGCTTTCGGGTCTTGGATCGAGTGCCAAAGCGATTACGGAGTTCGCTGAATCAGTCGGGCTTCCGCCAGGAATTGTTGTCGGTCGGCTCCAACACGATGGATTGATTCCTTGGACGGCATTGAACAACCTGAAGGTGTTCTACGAATGGGTTGAAGGTGGTGATGAAAGCACCGAGGTGCCAACCCAATGAGGGGCAAACCCAAATCGGCCTTTGTTTACGATCTACTGAATGGTAGAATGAACCCACCGGGAGGCGTATGATTTGGAACTACCGCATCATCAAACGAACCGTCAACTCGGAACCGACCTATTCCATCCACGAGGTCTACTACGATGGGGACCTCAGTGGCTAAACACCTCAAGTGCGAACCGGATCGGGTTGCTGAACGACCAGGTTCAGGACCAGATAGGCCTCGACTATTACAGGAGTCTGACATGACGCCCGAACAGAAGGCATCCATCGACTGTGCGAGGGAAGCGGTCGTTTCAGTCAGACCAAAGCGCGCCGCGACACCGGGTAAACGAGAGACGGACAATGTTCTGGACGGTCCCTTCCCGGTGTGGGATATAGGTTCCCATGCCTCTATGTACGTGCGGAAGCGCATTTCTGATTGCATGAACTCGCTAGGGGGATGAGTGAGGGGGCGCGGGCGGGGAGAGGCGGCATCCATGCCGCTGCCGAATCGCTTTGCGATTCGGCGTCGACGCTGTGCGGCGGCATCCATGCCGCCCTTCTCTTCCCCCCGCAAGCCATGCTTCACTTGTGCGCAGGCGCCCGCGTCCGGCGTCAGCGCTTCCTGACGTACTTCTGGATATCGATCGCGACAGCCGCCACGATGATGATGCCCTTGACGATCTGCTGCCAGTAGGCGGAAACGCCCAGGACGACCAGACCGTTGTTGAGCACTTCGAAAATCAGCACGCCGGTGATCATCCCGCCCACGGTGCCGATACCGCCGGAGGTGGAGACGCCGCCGATGACGCAGGCGGCGATCGCGTCCAGCTCGTACATCTGGCCGTAATTGTTGGTGGCGCCGCCCGTCCGTGCGGAAAGCAGGGCGCCTGCCAGCCCGTACAGGGTGCCCCCGATCGCATAGACGAGGACGGTGTTCTTCCAGACGCTGACTCCGGAAACCACGGCCGCCTCCGGGTTGCCGCCGATCGCGTAGATGTTCTTGCCGAACGTCGTCTTGTTCAGGACCACGTAGATGAAGACGGTGACGAAGCCCGCTATCAGGATCAGGTTCGGAATCGTGAAGGTGTCGCCGGTGCCGATGTTGGTGAAGTCCTCGCGGAGGCCGCCGAGGGGCTGCGCGCCCATCGGGGGGCGGTCGACGTACAGGGAAACCGCGCCGTAGATGATGACCATCATGCCGAGCGTGGCGATGAAGGGCGGGACCTTCAGAAAGGCGACGATGGAGCCGTTGAGCAGGCCGACGAGCAGGCCGACCCCGAGCGCGGCGAGCACCGGCAACGCGAGCGGCAGGAGGGGCAGGTCCTTGAAGAGTTTGCTGGCGTAGTCGGGCCGCTGGGCGAGCGAGGCGGCTATCACCGCCGCGAGTCCGACGGTACGGCCGGCCGATAGGTCGGTGCCGCGGGTGATCAGGATGCCGCCAACCCCGAGCGCGATAACGGCGCGCACCGACGAGATGCGGAGGATGTTGACCAGGTTCTCGGGATTGAGGAAACTGGACCGGACGATGCCGATCATGACGATGAGCCCGAGGAGCACCAGGACGATAGCGTTCTTGCTCGCGAATTCGCGCAATTTCGCCAGATTGTCCCGGCCCATGTTCGCCGTTGCTGCCGTATTCTTCATTGCCTTCTCCTTGCTCATGACATGAACTGGGTCGAGAGTTCCATGATCCGTTCCTGCGTAGCGCCCGCGCCGTCGAGGATTCCGGTTGCCCTGCCTTCGCACATAACCATGATCCGGTCGGACATGCCCAGCAGTTCGGGCATCTCGGAGGAGATCATGATGATGCTTTTCCCGCGCTTCGCCAGATCGGCGATGATCGAATAGATCTCGTACTTCGCCCCCACGTCGATTCCGCGGGTCGGTTCGTCCAGGATCAGGATTTCCGGATCCGTCAGGAGCCACCGGCCGACGATGACCTTCTGCTGGTTTCCGCCCGACAGGCTCTCCATGGCGGTCGCCTGGTTCGGGGTCTTCACCCTGAGCAGGTCGATGTTCCGCTTCACGTCCGCGGCCCCTCGGCGCATATCCAGGAGGCCGAAACGGTTCACGTACCGGCTGATGTTGGCGATGAGCGTATTGTCGTAGACCGAGAGCACCGGAAAAATGCCGGTGGTCCGGCGTTCCTCGGTGAGCAGCGCGATGCCGTGTCGCTTGGCCTGGATGGAATTCCGGATCGCGACCTCTTTCCCCCGCAGGCGGATTTTTCCGGACTTCACGAGGCGCAGGCCGAATATGGACTCCACGAGTTCCGTGCGCTGCGCGCCCACCAGTCCGCTCAAGCCCAGTATTTCTCCCTTACGCAGCTCGAAGCTCACGTCCCGGAAGGAGCGGGGATTGGCCGAGGTCAGTTTTTCGATGGAAAGCACGACTTCGCCCGGGACGTTCTCCCGGGGAGGGAAGCGGTTGGTAAGGTCGCGGCCGACCATGCGGTTGATGATCAGGTCGGTGGTGAGTTCCTTGGCGGGGTAGGTTCCGACGCGCCGGCCGTCGCGCATGATGGTCACCTCGTCCGCGATGTCAAGGATCTCCTCCATCTTGTGGGAGATGTAGATGATGGCGCGGCCTTCGTCGCGGAGCTTGCGGATGATCTTGAAAAGGTGTTCCACCTCGTGTCCCGTGAGGGATGAGGTCGGTTCGTCCATGATGATCACGCTCGCGTTGTAGGATACGGCGCGCGCGATTTCCATGGACTGGATCTTGGAAACGGAAAGCTGCTCCACCCAGACCCGGGGATCTATGTCGATGGCGAGCCCCGCGAACAGTTCCTTGGTGTCGCGGAGCATCTTGCCGGAATTGACGATCTTGAAGGGACCGAACCCGCTCGACGGGTAACGGCCGAGCCAGATGTTCTCCATCACGCTCCGGAAGCGGACGGGATGGAGTTCCTGGTGGATCATGGAAATGCCCGCCTCCAGGGCCTGTTTGGCTCCGGGGAAGGCATGGACGCTGCCGTCGATCAGGATGGAACCCGAATCGGGTTTGTAGATCCCGAACAGGCACTTCATCAGGGTGGACTTGCCGGCGCCGTTCTCGCCCATCAGGGCATGGACGCTCCCCGGCCTGACCTGGAGGGATACATCGTCGAGAGCCTTCACGCCGGGGAAGGATTTGGAGATGCTTCGCATCTCTACCGCATAGCGCTGGTCGCTCATAGTATGGACGCCTCCGTGCCGCTGGGATAGTTTCGATTCTAACGCAAATACGGACATATGGCCAAGAAAACGGGACGGACCTCCGCGAGGAGATCCGCCCCGGCAAGATCGAAGGACGGGAAGTTTACTTGAACTGGGTGTAGTTGGCCTTGGTGACCTTCACGTAGGGCACCCAGACGTACTTGCCGTTGGGATCGGCTTTGCCGTCCGCGTTGGCCAAGGGGGCCACGGCGGTTGCCGCTTTCTTGCCCTGCGCGAGGCTGTAGGCGAGGTCCCAGGTGGCCAGTCCCTGGCGCTTGGCGTCGTTCAGGACGGTGCCGAGCAGGTAGCCCTGCTCAAGGGCATCGAGGGCGGGGGGAGTCGCGTCCACGCCTACGACGGGCATGTACTTGCCGCCTTTGAAGAAGCCGGCGGCTTTGAGGGCTTCGATGGCGCCGAGGGCCATGTCGTCGTTGTTGGCGAACACGACTTCGATCTTGCCGGCGTAGGCGGTGAGCCAGGCGGCCATCTTTTCCTGGGCCTTCGGGCGGTCCCACATCGCGGTGTCTTCGGCGAGTTTCTGGACCTTGATGCCGGCGGCGGTCACGGCCTTGATCGAGTACTCGGTGCGGAATTTCGCGTCGGTGTTGGAAGGATCGCCGATGAGCATCACGTACTGGAGGACTCCGTCCTTGTTGAGGTCGGCGGAGGGATTGGCCTTCCAGTAATCGGCGACGATATCGCCTTCCATGGTGCCGGATTCCTGGGCTTTGGCTCCTACATAGTAGGCCTTGGCGTATTTGGCCATGTCGGCGGCGACGGGCTCGCGATTGAAGAGCACGAGCGGGAGGTTCTTCTTCTGGGCCTTCCCGATCAGGACGGATACGGCCGAGGGATCGACCATATTGATGGCGAGGGTCTGCATGCCCTGGACGATGAACTGGTCGATCTGGTCGTTCTGCTTGGGCTGGTCGTACTGGCTGTCCTGGACGGAGAGCGTGGCCTTGCCTTTGGCGGCGGTTTCGATCTGGTTGCGCACGTAGGACATGAACGTGTCGTCGAACTTGTAGATGCAGACGCCGATTTTCGGGTTGGCCTGGGCGGAGACGGTCATGCCGAAGGATACGAGGAACAACAGGGAAAACAGGAGAGCGGCGGAACGCTTCATCGGGAAACCTCCATTTCTGATGCGATGCGTACGCGCGTATCGCGTACGCCGGTATCGGAAAATTATAGGGCCCCTTCCCGAAACGGTCTCTAGGAAATATCCCGCGAAATACCGCATGGCGCCGCCGACGCACGCGCACGGCTCCAAGATACTAGCATTTTTCTTCCGGAATTGAGCGGGATAAGTCCAGATCGTCTCCGGCGGCGTACGCGCTCGGCGTGAGGCCGGTCACCTTCTTGAAGAGGCGCGAAAAGTAATTGGGGTCGGGATAACCGCAGGCGGCGCTCACTTCCTTGATGGACCAACCGGGCTCAAGGAGCATTTCCCTCGCCTTTTCCATTCGAAAATCGATGAGGAAATCCGAAAAACCCTTGCCGGTCTCTTCCACGAAGAGCCGCGAGAGCCTGTTGGGCGATATGCCGACGGCCTCGGCGCAGGATTCCAGACCTATCATTTTCCCGTAGCGCTCGCGCGCCCAGGCGATCGCCCGACCGAGCGGCGGGGAATGCCGGCTTTCAGAGCCGATGGAGGCGGCGAGGCGGGCGAAACGCGCGCGGACCTCGAAGCGGAAGAGGGCCCCCTCAGTCCCCGCCCGGAGGATTCCGGCATCAAGGAAGGAGCGGGCCACCACAGGATCCAGGCTGCCGCGCCTGGCTTGGGTACGGGCGGCGGCCGCGAGCAGGGAAGCTATCCGGCCGGCCTCGGGGCCCGGCACCGCGTCGTTCGCGATGAGCGGCGCGAGGATGCGCTCGAGCGCGAGGACAGCCCGTGCGGGAGAGGATTCCCGGAAGCTGGCCAAAAATTCCTCATCGTCTTCGAAGGGTCTGCGGGAGCGGTTCTCGTCGCCGGTTGGGGCCAGGTCCCGCGCGGTGTCCCGCGCGGAATCCGGCGCGGGGTTCCGCGGCAAGCCGGGGGCCGACAGGTCGGCCAGGGCCTCCTCCCAGGCCCCGGAAGCCTCCGCGATGGGTCGCGGACCCCCGCAGCCCAGGCGGAGTTCGCCCCTCGCCCGTTCCGCCCCCAAGGCGCGGTCCAGGACCTCGGCCAGCTCGGCAAGGCGCGTAGCGGTCGCCGCCGCATCCCGGCCGACCACGATGGCCGGGCAGACGCCCGCCACCAAGGGTCCGACCAATGCGTTGCTCCGGTAGCGCAGCAACTCCCGGAATTTAAGATAGGAAGCGCGGACCCCGCTTCCCGGCGCGTCCGCGGTTTCCGCCGGCATGAAGGCGGCGGCCAGCACGCAGGCCCAGGGCTCTTCGATGCCGAGCACTTCGCGCGCCTCCGCCTGCCCCGGCGCGTCCTCCCCGAGCATAATCCTGGCGAGGTAGGCCGATTCGACGAAGCCGCGCAGGCGGGCCTCCCCCTCCCGATGCTCCACCTCCCGGCGCTCCAGGTCGCGCAGCCGATCGAGGTACGCGGAGGCGGCGTGCAGGGTCCTGGCGAGGTCGTCCCGGGCGACCGGTTTCAGTAGGTAGCCGAGAACGCCCAGTTCCACCGCCTCCCGGGCGATGTCGAAGCGCTCGTAGGCGGTAACAAGCACGAAGGCCGCGTCGGAACCCCGGCGACGGAGTTCGCGAATCGCGTCCAGGCCCGAAATCCCCGGCATCCGCACGTCCATAAGCACGATGTCGGGAGTCAGCGCCGGAGCCCGCTCGATCGCCTCCTTGCCGGACGACGCGGTTCCGACGACTTCGAAATCCGCGGCCAGGTCCCGGCCGACGATGAGGGCGATACCGTCGACGACGGGCCGTTCGTCGTCCACCACCAGAATCCGTTTCACGTTTCCTCCTCCCCCGAGGGTAGGACGACGGTGACCGTGGTGCCCTCGCCGGGCCGGCTGACCAGACGGACGCTGCCCCGGCCGGCCGTCGCCAGGGTTACGCGTCTGATGACGTTCCGCAGGCCTATTCCGCCTTCCGAGACCTGCCGTTCGACCGCTCCCCCCTCCTCCAGGAGGCCGGAGACCGTCTTGGCATCCATTCCGACGCCCGTATCCGAGACTTCCAGCAGGGCCGCCGCCCCTTCCCGCCGCGCCGAGATGCGCACGCTGCCCCCCGACTCGCGCGTGTGCAGGCCATGGGTCACCGCGTTCTCCACCAGCGGCTGCAGGACCAGGGCGGGCGTCTCCATGCCGAGGACCGCGGGATCGGCCTCGATAGAGAAGGTGAAACGCTCCCCGAAACGGAGCCTCAGCAGCCAAACGTAGCGCTCCAGGCACCCGATCTCGTCGGCCACGGATACGGACCGCGAGGGCGAGCGCAGAGCGTAGCGGATGAAGCCGCCGAGCTTCTCGATGAAATCGGCGGTACGGTCGGCACCCTCCGCGAGCGCCAGCTGCATTCCGGCGGAGAGGGTATTGTACAGGAAGTGGGGATTGATCTGCGCCTGGAGCGCAAGAAGTTCCGCGTCCTTGAGTTTGCGGTCCATGTCGACCAGCTGGAGCTCTTCCTCGATGAGCCGGCGTTCGATCTCCGCCTTGGATTTCAGTTCCTCGAAGGCGGCCCGCACGCTTCGGCGCATGTTTTCGAAAGCCGCGGCCGTGGTCGCTATCTCTTCGGCCGCCTCCAGGCTCGGCAGCTCCCGGTCGTAGTCGCCGCGGGCGATCGCGCGGGCCGAATCCGCCAGGGTGGAAAGCGGGACGGTGATGGCCCAGGTAAAACGGACGAAGACGGTGAAGGCCATGAGGATTGCGGCCACGACGAGCGCTGCGTTCGTAGCCACGATGGCGCCGATCCGCGCGTCCAGCCCCGTATAGGCGTCGATGGAAGCCGACAAGTTCCGCCTCTCGATCCGTTCTATTATGGTACGTACGAGTTCGGCGGTCCGCAGGGCGCTCTCGTAGCGCTCCGAAGAGGTTTCCATGTAACGGCGGCTTTTCGCTTCGACCGCCGCGTCGGCATCCGACAGGAAACGATCGACTAGCCCCGCGAGCTCGCGCTGGAGGAGCAGCGCTTCATCGACGCGCACCGACCGGTTCAGGATCCGCGCCCGTTCCCGGAGAATGCCGGAATTCTGCCGGAAAGCGGCGAGATTGGCTTCGCTGCGCGAACTCAGGTAGCCGCCGAGGGCGATGGCCGAACCGGCGAGCGCGGTCCGAATGTCCTCGATCAGCTGGTTCCTCTGGAAGAGGAGACCCAGGCTCCCCGCGAGCTGCGCGGTGGCGAAACCGGTATACAAGGTCGCGGTGCCGACAACCGCCAGCAGGAAGACCGTGATGGCCAGCATTTTTCCGCGGAGGCTGCCCCGCCGCCTCATTCGGCCGGACTCCCCGAACGCACGGTGAAATCGAGTTCGAGCACGCCGGGAGGCGGATAGCCCTCATGGATCGAAACGAAGGCGCGGACCGCCTCCACCCCGATGCGGCGGGAATCGCGCACGATGCTTGCGGTCACCACGCCGCCTTCCAGGTGGCGGACCAGCTCGGGGGTCTCGTCCGCGCCGATGATCGCGACCTTTCCCGCGAGTCCGCGGTCCAGGACCGCTTGCGCCGCGCCGAGTGTATCCCGCGAGGTGGCGCAGAAGATCGCGTTGATTCCGGGATTTTCTTCCAGCAGGGCCATCGCGATCGCTTCCCCGGAAAAAATGTCCGGCAGCGCCCGGACCGCATCGACGATCCTGGCTCCCCGATAAGTGGCGACCGCGGCGGCCACCCCCTTGTAAAGGGAATCTTCCTCCGGCGATCCGCTCCCGCCAGCCGGCAGGATGACTCCGATCCGCGCCCGTTGCGCGAGCAGGCCGGTGATGATCCGGCCGCCCTCGAAGCCGTGGAACAGGGGCGCCGACCCGATGAAGCAGGGAAGAACGCCCCAGGGAGCCTCCTTGCCCACCGCGACGAAGACGACGCCCGCGGCCTCCGCCAGGGAGGCGTGTCCGGCGACGTCATCTCCGCGCGAAGCGTACATGACGATTCCGTCCACCGGCGAACGGACGCCGATATCGAACCACCGCTCGGCCTCCTCGGGGGAAGAGCCCGGATACCGCTCGATCTGCACCGCGGCGCCCGCCTCCGGAGCGGCCGCCGCGATTCCCTCAAGCAGGTGCGAAAAATAGCTGTCTTCCGAATCGGGCACGATGACCAGGAGGTGAAGCCGCGCGTGAGGCGCGCGTTCCGACCCGGAGATTCCCGCCGCCGCGAGGGCGTTGCGGCTCTCGCCGATGAGCCCGGCGTTCAGAAGGGTGGCCCCGAGAAAGACCGAGCCGAAAAAGGCGGCGAGGATCCAAGCCAGTTTGTTCATCGGATCGGGATTATAACATAATTTCGGATGGTGACGGCCGCGGCCCAGGACGAAGCGTTGCGCCTGGTGTTCGGCATGACGAAACCATCAAGAAAAACGGTGCGAGAGAGAGCAACAAGAGCTAATACGGATTATAGTTTTGGATGCTGACATAGGTCGTCCGGGCTGACGGCCGAAGGAGAAGGACCATGAAGAAGCTGTATGTTTTCGTTTCCGTACTCCTAATTTCGTCGTTTACCTTCGCCCAGGCTGAGGAAATCTGGAAGGTCACATCGCTCGATTGGCAGCCCTTCTCCGGCAAGACCCTTCCTGAGGGCGGCGCGGGGATAGCCGTGCTTCGCGCAGCGTTGAAAGCGGAAGGCATCGGTCTGGAGGTCGAATTCTACCCATGGACGAGAGCGATCGAGGTGGGGAAAAATCCCATGTACGCCGGATACTACCCCTCCTGGCCGGAGGATGTCCTGGAGGGGTTTTCAAAATCACCGGTATTCTTCAAATCGCCGGTCGGATTCGTGGAACCGAAAGACAAGCCGCTTTCATGGACAAAGCTTGAGGATTTGAAGGATAAAAGGATCGGCATCGTCCAGGATTACGGCAATACGCCGGAATTCATGGCGCTCGTGAAAAGCGGCGTCATAAAAACGGAGGTCGTCCAGGACGATTTGACGAACATCAGGAAAACGGCGGCCGGAAGAATCGACGCGGCGTTCATCGATCTCAACAACCTCGATTATTTCCTTACCTACGACGCCAAGGACTTGAAGCCGAAATTGCAGGCGAACGCGAAAACGGTCGATACGAAGGATCTCCACCTTGCCGTCAACAATGCATTCTCCAATAAGAAGGCCGTGGAAATCATAAAGCGGGGTCTCGCGAAAATCGACGCGGACAAGATCATTCGGGAATACATGGGAAAATATATGAAGTGAGGCGATAGTGCTTCTTGGGGGGCATTCCGTTCCAATCCCGCCACCCGTTCCGGAACGGAGCTCTCAGTCATCGGGTCCGTACCATAAACCCTTTCCAGCCGCGATGGCTGAGCCGCCGGGAAACCGGGGTGGCGATCAGGAAGGAGAACGGCAATGTGGAACCCGTTTTCCCGTGTTGCCTTGCGCACAGGAGCCCGCGAGGCTACCATGGACGAATGAACGTCGAATCGAACCCCGGGACCGGCATCGCCCTCGTCACCGGCGCGTCCTCCGGCATCGGCGCCGCCTTCGCCCGCGCGCTCGCGCGTACCTTCGCACGCGCCTCCGTACGCGAGCGAGACAACGCCGCCGCCGCGGCCGGTTCGTTGCGTATCCGCGCCTTGCCCGGTTTCGACGAGCTCTGGCTCGTCGCCCGCCGCGTCGACCGGCTTGAAACCCTGGCTACCGAGTTGCGCTCTCAGGCGCCCGCGCTCACGGTGCGCATCCGCGCGCTGGACCTCGTTGATGAAGCGGCCTTTCCCTGTCTCGCCGCGGACCTCGCCGAAGCCGGCAAGCCGTTGTGCATCCTAATCAACAACGCGGGCTACGGGACCTATGGCCCCTTCGCGGAAGTGGACCTGGAACGCCAGCTCGGCCAGATCGACCTGAACTGCCGCTCGCTCACCCGGGCTTGCGGAATTCTCGGCCCCGCACTCGTCCGCGGCTCGATCGTGATCAACACGGCGAGCCTCGCCGCCTTCGCTCCCCTCGGCGGTTTCGCCGTCTACGCGGCCAGCAAGGCCTATGTCCTGTCCTTCTCCGTCGCCCTCGCCGCCGAATGGGAAGCCCGCGGCATCCGCGTCTGCGCTCTCTGCCCCGGCTCGGTCGCGAGCGAATTCGCCCTGGTGGCCTCGGGCGGCGTCCGTAAGGAAGTCCTGCACGGCTGGAGTTCCGACAGGACCGCGGAAGAGTGCCTGCTGGACGCCGGACGCGGCAAACGTATCTCCATGCCGCGCTTCAAGTGGCGCGCGAACCGTTTTTTCAGTTGGCTCTTCGGCCCGGAGGCGAGCGCCCGCTTCGCGCTGAAGTTCATGAAGAGGCCGCACCGCGGAAACTAGATCCGCTGCGATCTTCGACCGCTTCCGGGTAAATCCCGTTGAATCCGAAGGTCACGGAGCTGTTCGCCCGCCGTGACCGGAACGGACTGAACGAATACCTGAGCCCCGTCTACGGGAAGATCAAGGACCGGGTGGTGCGCTTCCACTTCCACCTGCCCGACGGAGTGTCGTTTCTCCGGCTCCACGCGCCGGACCAGTACGGGGATTCGCTGTTCGCGTCCCGACCGATGATCAGGGCCGCGCTCACCCTCCGCAGGACGCTCACGGGAATCGAACGGGGAAAGGACGGGCTCGGGCTCAGGGTCGTCTCTCCGCTGTTCGACCGGGGGAATTTCATTGGCGCCGTCGAGTTGGGGATGGATTACGGCGAAGCCTTCACCCGACGGCTCCAGGAGAAATACGCGGGGGAGGCGGTGTGGTCGCTTGACTGCAGCCACGCGCGAGCGGTCGGGCTCTACCCGTACCGGGATTACTCCGGCGTGGTGATCGGTTTCGTCAAAGCCGAGCTGCTGCGGATTCCCCTCTCCGAGGCGGTCGGAGCGGTGCAGGTTCGACTCATCATCCTCGGTGTCGTATTAGCGCTTGTCCTCATCCTCATGACCACGGCCTCGATGCGCGCGTTATTGCGTCCGCCCAGGGCGGTCGTCAAGCAGACCCGGCAAATTTCCGCCAGGATTCTGGCCGGCGATCTGGGATACCGGGGAAACGTATCCGAAACGGCGGAAGAATTCCGCGACATCATCGACGCGGTCAACGGCATCATAGCCACGCTCCGGGAACGGGAGACCGTACTCCAGGCGATCGTCGAGGGGATTCCCGGAGTCGTCTTCTACGTCGATTCCGCCTACAAGGTGGTCTGGGCGAACGAACGCGCGCTGGACCTGATGCCGACGATCGTCGGGAGCAGGCTGGGCGGCGGAGAGGCCGACCGGGGATTCTTCGAGCGGGAGAGCGAACTGCTCGCCACGGCGTTCGCGGGCGGGGACATCGTTTCCTTCGAGGCCTGCTACTTGAAGAACGCCGCCCCTTCCTTGCGGAAGGGGCGGCTCTCTCCGCTACGCTAAGGCACTCTCCGCTACGCGGCGGCGCGTCCGCTTTCCGCTCCGGCCCTTTCCCTCACCATGGAAGCCATGGAAAGGGAGACGCCGAGGATGAAGATCCCCGCGACGGCGTAGATCCAGGCGATCCCGCCGAGGGATATCAGGATGCCGTTGAATTGCGTTCCGACTCCGCCGCCGACGAACATGCCGAAGCTCACCAGGGACATTGCCGTTCCGCGCATCTGCGGAAGTTTGCTCTGGGCGGTCATTACGAGGGAGGACTGGAGAACCACGAAAGCGAGTCCGAAACCGAAAAATCCGAGGATCAGCATCAAGGGGACCTGAACGGAAAATAAGGATGCGAGGACCACGAGCGCCAGGGAGACCGCGCCGACTACGCCGGCTACGGGGAGAAGGCGCTGCCCGAGGATCGGTTTCACCCGAGGGATCAGCATGCTGCTCGCCGCTGTGCCGGCGCCGAAGGCGGTTACGATGAGGCCTACCAGGATGATGGGGAAACCCGTGAGGTTCTGCACGTAATGGCCGGAGTACGAAAAGCTGCCGAAGACGGCGAAGCCGACGAAGAACACCATGGCGACGGTGCGGAGCAAACCGGGACGCTTGAAAGCTTCCGCGTAGGAGGCGGCGAAGTTGAAGGGTTTTTCGGAAATATCGCCGTCCGGAACGACCCTGAGCACGAACAAGGTCAAAACGAGTTCGGCGATACCGTACAGGATATACACGGTCCGCCATGACCCGACCTGCGCCAGAACGCCGCCGATGACGGTGGCCGAAGCGCCGCCGAGGAACATCATGCCCATGACCTTCGCCATGGCTCCCTGCCGGGACTTGTCGTCGAACTCGGACCCGATGAGCGCCATGGTCACGGGGAATATGCCGGCGCCGAAAATTCCATTGAACGCCCGGAAGACCACCAGCGATTCGAAGTTGAAGCTGAAGCCGCCGAGGATTGAGAAGACGGAAGTCCCCAGCGCGGCGATCTTGATCACCCGACCCTTCCCGAATTTATCGGAGAGCGGTCCGAAGAGGATCGTGAAGAGGCCGAAGCTGAGCATATAGGCCGTGACCGACAGGGCGGCGCGGGGGATGGACAGTCCGAGGTCCCGCGCGATGCTCGGGAGGAGCGGCGCGGCCGCATAATTGTCTCCGTTCGCCCAGAAGGCGAGGAATCCGAGTATGAAGAGGAGAAGTGGTTTGGAATGTTTCATTTTTTGGAATATACGAATATATATATATATTATGTCAATCCCGCATCGGAGTGACCCCGCCTGGGTGCCGCGTTTCTTGTCCCCGATGAGCCCGGAGTTCGTAGCGTGTCGGTCAGTCATGGGCCATATCTACAAAGCTGCGATGTTAATAAACAATTCATGAATCACTTGACAGGTTGTGGCATTGTTTCTAATATTTGCAACAATCAAGTACGGAGGGGGCTGTCGGCCTCTCGGCCGTCTTTTCAACCCTTGCCGGGCTCGTATTCGGCATGGTCTCATAAAACCCAAAAAGGAAGAACATGCATAAACGAATTCTGCCGCGCGGCTTCCCGATCATCATAGCAGCGGCGCTGGCTCTTGGTTCGTGCGGTTCCCGCGCAGCCGCCGAAGGAACGGCCCCCGCCGGGACGGGGAGATCCGAAACGGCGCACGAGGCACCTGCGGCGATGAACAAGAAATTGACCTTCATCGAGCTCGGGTCGGTCAACTGCGTACCATGCAAAGCTATGCAACCAATAATGGAAGAAATTCGCGTCAAATACCCCGATCAGGTCGAGGTTATCTTCTACGACGTGTGGACGTCGGCCGGGCGCCCATACGGAGCCCAGTACGGCATTCGCGTCATCCCGACGCAGGTATTTCTGGACGTCGAAGGGAAGGAATTCTTCCGCCATGAAGGTTTCTTCCCGATTGAGCAGCTTACCCAGGTACTCAGGCAGGGCGGCGTGAAGTTGTGATCGGAGCGCTCATGACGGCGATCGCCGGAGCGTTCGTCCGTCCCTCACCCGCCGCATATTCGGCGGCGGCGCTATGGGGAGCGCTCTCGGTTTTCCTGAGCCCCTGTCACTTGGGCTCCATTCCGCTCATCGTCGCCTACGCCAACAAAGGTAAGAATCCGTCAAGAATAAAGGCTTTCGCGTACTCTGCGCTTTTCGCGCTGGGGCTCATGGTCATGCTCGCGGCGGTCGGTTTCGCGACGAGCGCAGCGGGGCGACTCTTCGGCGACGTCGGGGAAACGCCGCGTATCGTCGCGGCTATCTTCATCGTTATCTGCGGACTTTGGCTCATGGACGTGCCGCCGCTCTCACGGATCGCGTTCTCTTTCGACGTAAAGAGCCAGCGGCGCGGTATGTGGGGAGCCTTCGCCCTCGGACTGATTTACGGCGTGGTGCTCGGTCCCTGCTCTTTCGCGTTCCTCGCGCCGATGCTGGCCTTCGTCTTCCAGGCGGGCGGCTCGGAAATAGCGTTCGGCGCATCCCTCATGGCGCTCTACGCGTTGGGGCACACGGCGGCCATCGTTGCCGCCGGCACATTCGGCGATGCGGTGCGCGCGTATTTGGCCCGTAAGGGAAGCGGAAACGCCGCGGGCTGGTTCAAACGGGCGCTCGGCGCGGTAGTCGTGTTCGCGGGTATCGCACTGGTTATTTAGGAATGGCAATCGAAGCATCGCGCCATCCATGTCCCCGCTGCCTCGTGCTTCCCCGATAGCTGTCTTGACTTGGGGTAGCTGCGGGCCAGAACGGCCAACGCCTTTTCGCTACGCCGCCCTTCCGGTAGAATGAGCCCATGAAACAGTTCGCCTGCATACTTACACTCGCGGTCCTCGCCGCGGATTTTTCTTTCGCCCATCCCCACATGTCCCTGGAGTCCCGGCTGGAGTTCGAATACTCGGGCGCCGTTTGCACGGGTTTCTGGGCCGACTGGACGCTGGATCCCTACTTCTCCGCCTCCATCATCCAGGAGAACGACCTGGACCGGAACAAACGCTTCGACGCCAAGGAAAACGTCGGGGTCCACGATACGGCCTTCGCCAACCTGCGCAAGTTCGGCTGGTTCACCTATATCCGCTCGGCCAGCGGACGCTTTGCCCCGGAAAAAGTCGAGCGCTTCACGGCTTCGATCAAGGGAGACCGCCTGGTGTACCGCTTCTTCGTACCGCTGGAGGGCAAGGGACTCGGAAAGGATTTCAGCGTCGCGATCTTCGATTCCACCTACTACTGCGCGGTCACCTACTCCGTTGAAGCCGCGGTCACGAGGCAGGCGGTCGCGGGCGGACCGCTGCCCGGGTGGAAGCGGGAGACGAACAAGAAATACCCCGTCTACTACAATCCCGGCGGAGCCGCGACGGACGGCACGGTCTACAAGGAATGGAAAGCCGGGCTGGAGACAGCGTATCCGGAGGAAATCCGTGTCCGGCTTTAAGCGACTGCGCGCCTGGCGCCCCTGGCGCCAGGCGCGTCCCATGCTCGCGCTCTCGATCCTCATGCTTGCCGCCGCGTCGGGCCGGGCCAATCCCTTCCTCGGCGCGGCCGATTCCGCCGCTCCCGCTCCCGTCGCGGTTTCAGGCGGAGCCGCGCCCTTCGCCGCGACGCAGCTTTCGTTCCGCGACAAGGTCGCTGCGGCCTTCTCGGCCTTCAAGGAGGCGGAGGACGGGGCGGCGGGCTCCGCGGCGCTCGGCGCGATCCTCGCCGGCGCCTTTGCCTACGGACTGCTCCATGCCGCCGGTCCCGGTCACCGGAAGACCGTCGTTTTCTCCCTCTTCCTCGCAAGGAAGGCGCGGTGGTGGGAACCGCTGGCCGCCGGCTTCCTCACGGCAGGCATCCACGCGGCGGTCGGCGTTTCCCTCGTCGGAATCCTCTCCCTCCTCTCCGGCGCCGTCGCCTCCCTCGCGGGCGTGGAGGGCATGCGCATCTGGATGGAGGGGATAACCTTCGCCGTGCTCGCCCTCGTCGCTCTGATCCTCGCGATCCGGACGGTCCGCGGTCTCTTGGCCGGCAAGACTCATTCCCACGGCCCACACGGCCCTCACGGCGTTACTGAAGAGGACGGCGAGGACGGGGTCGCTGGCGGGAAGCTCTATGCGTTCGCGGCGGTGTCGAGCCTCGTCCCCTGCCCCGGCGCCACGATGCTGCTCCTCTTCGCCCTGTATCTGGATCTTCCCCTGCTCGGCGTCCTCGGAGTGCTCGCGATGTCCGCGGGCATGGCGATCGTGATCTCGGCGGCAGGTTACTTGTCCTGGTTCGGCCGGAGCACCCTCTTCCACCGCCTGAAGGCTCGGGAACGGACGATAGGCCTGATTTCATCCTGGCTGGAACTCGGTTCCTTCCTCTTCATGTTCTCGCTCTCGCTGTACGCCGCCTGGCCCTTCCTGGCCTCGCTTACCGCGCTTTGAGAAGTCCGCGCTTTGAACGGTCCGCGCCTGGAGCGGTCAGCGCCATGAGCAGTCCGCGTGCCCGGGCTCAGAACCCGTAGCCCGCCCGAAAGGTCGCACCGGCCGTCGCTGGAACCACGCGCACGTAGAACTTGCTCCAGTCGCCATCCTCGTCGCAGGTCCAGACCGGCTCGGAGACCGGCGCGGCCTCGGATGCCGCCGACGCAAGTAGGTCGAGGGTGCCGTATTCGTAGAACTCGACCCAGCCTGTCTTGCCGTCCGCAAACGCGAAACGGTAGTCGAAACCTTTCTGTAGCATGGTCACGTACCAGCGGTCCGAAGCGGTGAAGCTGTAGTCCTTCCCGCCGTCGTACCAGAGCAGATCGAAGGTCTCCAGCGCGAAGCCGGTGTCGCCGGAGGAACCCTCATCCGAGCCGTCGATTTCGGTAACGACCTGGACGACGTAGAGTTTCGCCCTATCGGCGGCCAGGACGGGGATCGAATAGCTTGTGGAGGTGGTACTGTCCGATCCGGAGACCGGACCGGGCGCGCTCCACGAGACCGTATATCCGGTGACGCTCTTCCCTTCCCATTTCTCATTTGAAAGATCAGGCTCGGACCAGCTCACTTCGATGCGGTTCGCGTACTTGCCGTCGCTCGCGCTGACCGAGCCGGGGGCCGCGGTCTCGAACAGCGAGTTGAAGAAATCGTAGCAGGATGAGAGCGGGAGCGCCAGGAGGATGGCCGGCAACAACCGGGCGAAGGTTCCGGCTTTCATATCCGCACCCCCGCGAAAATGAGGACATTGCCCGAACGGTCAAGATACTCCGTTCCCCAGACGCCGATGTCCGAGGCGAAACTCGTGACCGAATCGATGACGAACAGGTATTCGGCGCCGAGGCGGACCGCCCGCCAGGGCTTGTACTCAAGGCCGAGCCGGAACGACCAGCCCGGATGGATATCGAAGTCTTTTTTGAACTGTTCATAGGCGTCGGCGAGGCCCGGATAAAATTTGGCGGACTCGCTGGGGATCACGAGGGAAAACGCGGGTCCGGCCCCGAGCCGGATGGCCAGCGGCTGTCCGTACCGTTCCAGGGAAGCGATGTACCAGACCTGGGGCGCGATGAAATGCTTGGTTTGATAGAAGATCCAATCGCCCCTCAGTTTGTCGAAACGGGAGGGCATGGAACTCCAATCCACCGGTCCCATCCAAGGCCCGGAAGGGGATTCCGGGTAATAGTATTCAAAGTCCATGAAGGCGTAGTCCAGGCTGAATTCGATCCTGCCCGAATGGCGATACCGGAGGCTCACGCCCGGGAAGACGGCCCGGAAAATATCGCTGGAAGCGGAGGGAGTGCCGACGAAGAAGTCGACGCCGAAGCGGACATCGCGCCCCTGGGCGAAAGCCGCGGCGGTGGAAACCGCGGCGGAGAAAACGAAGATCAGCAGCGTCGCGAGCATCCGTCTTTTCATCGTCCGCGTCTCCTGTACCAGGAGTAGTATACCATCGCCGTGGGACGAATACACGCGGTTATTTTCGGGCGTCCCCCTGCTTTCCCCCGCACCCGGCGCAGCCTTCGCAGGACGAAGGCCCTTCGGCGCCGGCATCCTCCGGATCGCCGCAACAGGACGGCTTGCCGCCGCGCAGGGCGCGCCAGGCGCGGATGAGGATGAAAGCGACGGCAGCGGCGACGATGGCGCCGACGACGGTAAATTCCAGCAGGGAATTCATGCGAGGCCTCCCAGTGAACCGAGCTGGTAGACGGCGAAACCGATCAGCCAGCCGAGCGAGAACATGAAGAAGAAGGCGAAGCCCACCCACTTCCAGCCGAGTTCGGCCTTGATGGTCGCCAGGGCGGCGAAGCAGGGCGGGATGATCAGCGTGAAGAGCATAAGGACGAAGGCCACCAGCGGATTGAAGGCCGGATCGGAGCGGAGGGCTTCCCGGAGGCTCTCGCTTTCCTCGTTTTCCTCCGTTCCGATGCTGAAGAGGATGCCGAGGGTCGAGACGACGACCTCCTTGGCGGCGAAGCCGGTGACCGTCGCGACGCCGATCCGCCAATCGAACCCGAGCGGCGCGAACAGAGGTTCGATCGACTTTCCGACGCGCCCGGCAGCGCTGTATTCCAGCGCGGAGCGGGCCGCGGTAGTTTCGTCGGCGCCGGGGGGCGCATCGTAAGCCGGAAAGTTGGTGATCGCCCAAATCAGGATGGAGGCCGCGAGAATCACCGTACCCGCCTTCTTCATGTATTGGGAAGTCTTTTCCCAGACATGCCAGAGCACGCCGCTCGCGGTAGGCGAGCGGTAGGGGGGCAACTCCATGACGAAGGGGGTCGGCGCCCCGCGGAGCACTGTCCTCTTCAGCAGGAAGGCCGAAAGCAGGGCGAGGACCACGCCGATCGCGTATACGAGCATCACCATGTTCGCCGCGTGCTTGGGGAAGAAGGCGGCGGCAAGCAGCACGTGGACCGGAAGTTTGGCGCCGCAGCTCATGAAGGGGATCACGAGGATAGTCACGATCCGGTCGCGCGGGCTCTTGAGCGTCCTGGCGGCCATAATGGCCGGGACGGAACAGCCGAAACCGAGCATCATGGGGAATATCGATTGTCCATGGAGGCCGAAGGAATGCAGCAGCTTGTCAGTGGCGAAGGCCGCGCGCGACATGTAGCCGATATCCTCCAGTATGGACAGCAGGAAGAACAGGATCACGATAAGTGGCACGAAGGACAGCACGCCGCCGACGCCGCTGATGATGCCGTCCACGATGAGCGAACGCAGCGCGCCGTCTGGGATGACCGCGGTCGCCCCTTTGGCGAGCAGGCCGAAGAAGGACTCCAGCCAGGCCATCGGATATTCGCCGAGGAGGAAGGTCGTCTGGAAGGTCGCCCAGAGCACGCCGACGAAGATCGGCAGCGCGAGCACGGGATTCATTATGACCTTGTCGATGGTTTCGGTCATGGAAAAGTCGGGCTTTCCGACTATCTTCACCGCCTCCCTGGTGGCGCCGCGGATATAGCCGTAGCGTTGCTCGCTGACGACGATCTCCGCGTCCTTTCCGTAGTGCTTCTCCAGCCAGACGGTCGAATCCTTCGCGAGCGTCTCCACCCGGGCCGCCTCGGCGTGGTCCGCCAGGCGTTCGTAGGCATTCGCGTCCTTCTCCAGAAGCTTGACGGCCAGCCAGCGGGCGGGAAAGCGGGCCGCGAAGGCAGGATCCGCGGCCACGACACGCTCAAGGGCGACGAGCCGGCTTTCGATTTCTTCCCCGTATTGCACGTAGCGGTCCGATGCGACCTTCCCGTCGGCGACCGCGTCGATGAGGTCCAGCAGGGAATCGACTCCGGCGCCCTTGCTGCCGACCGTCTTGGTCAGCGGGACGCCGAGCACCGTCGAAAGGGCTTTTTCGTCTATGCGTATGCCCTTCGCTTCCGCCTCGTCGCTCATGTTAAGTGCGCCCACCACCGGGATGCCGAGTTCCTGGAACTGGAGGCAGAGGTACAGGTGGCGCTCCAGGTTGGTCGAATCGAGGACGTCCACGATGAGGTCCGGCTTTTCGTCCAGCAGGAAGTCGCGGGCGACGACCTCGTCGATGGAATACGCAGTCAGGCTGTAGATGCCCGGCAGGTCGATGAAGCGGTACTCCCGCCCGTCACGCCGCCGCGTTCCTTCCCGCTTCTCCACAGTGACGCCGGGATAGTTGCCGACCTTGTGGTGAGCCCCCGTGAGCGCGTTGAAAAGCGTGGTCTTCCCTGAATTGGGATTTCCCGCGAGCGCCACCCGCAGGACCTTCCTCTTGGCGGGGCTCATTCGCAGCCCTCCCCCGCCCCGTCTCCGGCATTCCGCCCGAAGCCCCTGCCCCGCCCGGCTCCTTGGCGTCCGCCGCCGTGCCGCCCGCCTCCATGCCGCCCGCCGCCGAAGCGGCCGAAGCCGCCGAACAAACGCGTCGCGTCTTCGGCCGCGGTCCAATCGCCCACGGGTTCGACCTCTATGCCGGCGGCTTCGCAGCGGCGGATCAGGATGTCGTAGCCCCGGATGCGGACCTGCAGGGGACCGTGGAGGAAGCCGCTGCGGACCACGGCGCCCTCGGCGCCCTCGGTGAAGCCCATGTCGGCAAGGCGCTTACCCACCTCCCTGCCGAGCAATACCCTCAAAACCTTGAACGAAGCCCCGTTCGGGGCGTCGGAAATGAACATCGCCGCTTTCCTCCGTCGACGCCCGCGCAACGGCGCGCCGCATCTGTTAGTCTTGTGTAACACATGCGGGAGAACGATGTCAAGGGGAGGAGCGCTTCAGTTCCACGACGATGGGCAGGTGGTCGCTCAGACCGGTTCCCGTCCGCGGTTCGTAGCCGTAGGGAAAGCCGTCGGCGCGGACGAAGGGGGGCGCGGCGGCGACTCGGAACGAGGCGTACTCCCAGCCCCCGCCGTCGAACAGGGCCGCCGGCATCAGCGCATGATCGATGGTTTCCCAGGCTTTGCGGTACGCGTAGGAGCCGCCCCGCGCAGCATCGTACCAGGGCGAATAGACAGCCGGGCAGCCGGGAAACTCTCGCGCCGCCGGAGGTTTTTCGCCGGACAGGACGAGGAAAGCCGCCGCCGCCGCGTCCGCCGCTGCCGCCGCCCCGGGCAGGTCGGGGAGCAGGGCGGTCGGTTCGCTTCCGCCCCGCCTGATGAATTCGTCGTGGTTTTCGTTGAGGTCCCCGAGCGCGAGGCAGTCGACGGCATCCGGACCCTGCGCGAGTTCCGCGAAGCGGCGGGCGAGCACGGCCGCCGAGGCCCGGCGCGCCGCTTCGGTTTCGCTTTCGCCTCCTAGCTTGGATTTCCAGTGGCAGACGAAGACGACGAGAGGAGCGCTTTCCTCATCGACCGTCGCCTCCAGGATGGGCCGCGGCGCCACGGCGCCCCATGCGACCACGGAATGGGCGCGGACCCGGGTCAGCGGCCGCCGGCTCAGGATGCCCACGCCGAGGGAGCCGCCCGGCTCGCCTGCGAAGGCGGTCCAGCGATAGCCGAACCGGGAAAGCTCGTCCGCGGCCAGACTCTCCAGGATAGCCCCGTTCTCGATTTCCTGGACCGCCAGGACGTCCGGCCCCCCTTCGGCCAGTTCACCGATGGCCTCGGCCAGCCGCTCCCGGCGGGTCCGGTACCTCGCTTCCGACCAGGACGCCGACGTGCGGTATTCCTCGTATTCATTGCCGGTTTCTTCGCAATCGAAGAAGGCTTGCAGGTTCCAGCTCGCGACCGTCAGACCGGGCGGAGCGTCGGCACCGCGGGAGGGAGCGCCGACGGGCGCGGCAGCGCAGGAAAACGCCGTCGCGGCCGCGGCTACGGCCGTGGCCGCGACGGCGGCGAGGACGCAGGAAACGCTGAAAGCGCGAACCGGAAAGCTGCGGTTCGATCCGTATATCGCCATGGCATGGCCTCCGGCGATGGATACGGGTACGGGATGCGCGGCGCTTCGCTTTCCGCCTCAGCCTACGACAGCTTTCACCACTATCTTGCTCCCCGCCTCCGCCAGCGGCACCAGCGTGCCTTCCAGGGTCCTGCCTTCGACCGAAAGAACGACCGCGCCGTCATTTTTCCGGTTTTCCACTTCGATCCGGTACTCCGCTCCGCGGTAGGTCCGGTGCAGGGTCGCCTTCTTCACATGGGCTGGCAGCCGGGGTTCCACGCGCAGGCCGTCGAACTCGGGCCTGAGGCCGAGGATCCACTGGGAAAGGGCCACGAAGTTCCAGGCCGCAGTGCCCGTGAGCCAGCTGTTCTTGGCTTCGCCGTGGCGCTTGGAAGCCTTGCCGGCTATCATCTGCGAATACACGTAGGGTTCGGTGCGGTGCAGGTCGGAACTTTCCTCGCGGAACGCGGGCGCGATCTTCTTCCAATATTCGAAAGCCCGCTCGGGCCGTCCGCACATCACCTCCCCAATCACGATCCAGGGGTTGTTGTGGCAGAAGATGCCTCCGTTCTCCTTGTACCCGGGCGGATAGCTGGAAACCTCGCCGAGCTCCAGGTGGTAATCCTTGTACGGCGGATCCAGGATCACCATTCCGTGGGGCGTGTCCAGCCTCTCTGCCGCGGAGTCCAAGGCCTTCAGCGGATATCCCTCGGCCGCGCCGACCTGCGCCATGGCGCCGAAACCCTGGGTTTCGATGAAGATCTTCCCGTCCCGGCAATCCCTGGAGCCCACTTTCCCGCCCCGGTCGTCCCAGGCCCGCAGGAACCATTCCCCGTCCCAGCCCTGCTCCATGATCGCGCGCTCCATGGCGGCGGCCGCCGCGGCCGCCTTGGCGGCTTCCCCGGCGTCGCCCATGCGGCGGCAGATTTCGATATAATCCGGCGCGGCGTAGACGAACATCTGGGCGATCAGCACGGACTCCGCGTTCCGGCCGTCCTTGTTCCCGCTCGTCTGGAACGAATCGTTCGGATCCGTCGAGAAGCAGTTGAGGTTCAGGCAGTCGTTCCAGTCGGCGCGCCCGATCAGCGGCAGGCCGTGCGGACCCATGTTTTCCGTCGCATGGTTGAAGGACCGTTTCAGGTGTTCGAACAGGCTCGCGGCGTTTGCGGGATTATTGTCGAAGGGGACGCTTTCATTCAGGAAGGCCCAGTCCCCCGTCTCCTTCAGATAACCGGCCACTCCGATCACGAGCCACAGCGGATCGTCGTTGAAGTCCCCGCCGATGTCCGCGTTGCCCTTCTTGGTGAGCGGCTGGAACTGGTGGTAGGCTCCGCCGTCGGGAAACTGGGTGGAAGCCACGTCGAACAGGCGCTCACGCGCCTTCCCGGGCATCAGGTGTACGAAGCCGAGCATGTCCTGGCAGGTATCCCTGAAGCCGATGCCCCGGCCGATCCCGCTCTCAAAGAAGGACGCGCTGCGCGCGAGGTTGTAGGTCACGACGCACTGGTACTGGTTCCAGATGTTCGCCATCCGGTCCAGCTTTTCGTCGCCGGTCGCGGTCTGGAATCGTGACAGCTTCTCCGTCCAGAACTCCCCCAGCCCTTCCCATGCCTGCCGGAACGCCTCCGGCTTTGCGAACCGCGCCTGGACGGCGCGGGCGCGCTCCTTGTTCGCCACGCCCGGCGACTCCCATTTCCCGGCCGGCGGATTCTCCGCGTAGCCCAGCACGAAAACCGCGCGCCGCTTTTCCCCTGGCTCCAGCTCCCACTCGATGCGGTGGGAAGCTACCGGCGACCAGCCGTCGGCGACCGAATTCGAACTCTTGCCTTCCCGCACCGCCTCCGGATCGGAAAAATCACCGTCCCGTCCGATGAAGGCTTCGCGGTCCGAATCGAAGCCGGCGATAGCCGCGTCGGTCCAGAAATACGTAAAGTGGTTCCGCCGCTCGCGGTATTCGGTCGTATGGTAGATGCTCGCGCCTTCGATCTCCGCTTGGCCCGTGTTCAGGTTACGCTGGAAATTGGTGAAGTCGTCCAGCGCGTTGTACAGGCAGAACTCCACGAAGGAATGGACGCAGACCCGCTTCTTTCGATCGGTGCGGTTCTCAAGGACCAGTTCCTGGACCTCCGCGGTTTCCCCCAAAGGCACCAGCAGCCGCACGGTCGCCCGGAGTCCGTTCTTTTCGCCCATGATGGTCGTCCGACCCAGTCCGTGCCGGCATTCGTAGGAGTCCAGCTCGGTCTTGGCCGGCTTCCAGCCGGGGTTCCAGGCCGCTCCTTCCGGTTTTCCCTCCGCGTCGCGTTCGCGGATGTACAGGTAGCGCCCGTTGCCGTCGGCGGGCACGTCGTTGTAACGGTACCGCGTCAGGCGGCGCAGGCGCGCGTCCCGGTAGAACGCGTAGCCGCCCGCGGTATTGGAAACCAGGGAAAAGAAGCCTTCGGTTCCCAGGTAATTGATCCAGGGAAGCGGGGTGCGGGGCGTCCGGATGACGTATTCCCGCCCGGCATCGTCAAAATGTCCGAATCGCATGAGTCTCTCCTCTTTGAATGGATCTCCCGCGATCAGCCCTTGATGGCCCCTCCGACAACGCCGGTCATCAGGCGCCGGGAGAACATGAAATACACGAGCATGGCAGGAAGGACCGCGATGACGAGGGCCGCAAGCTGCCAACCCAGTTGGGTACTTTGAAGACTGGAGAATGAGAAGACTCCGACGGGAAGGGACTTCGTGAACTCCGAACTCGCGATCACCAAGACCAGAAGGAATTCGTTCCAGATGCCCAGGATGTTCATGATGCTCACGGTGACGATGACGGGCGTGGTCATGGGCACGATGATGCTCACGAACATGCGGAAGATCGTCGCGCCGTCCATGTACGCCGACTCGATGAGGCTGTCGGGCAGGCCGCGTATGAATTGGCTGGAGAGCATGACCGACATCGGAAGCCCGAACGCGGTGTAGACCAGGATGACTCCCAGATGGGTGTCGGTGAGCTTGATGGAAGTCAGCAACAGGAACAGGGGAATTATGACGGAGTTGATGCTGATGAGGTACCCCAGGCCTATCAAGCCTGAAATGATGGCCGAAAGTTTGGGGAAAGCCATCTTGCTGATCGCGAAGCCGATCATGAGTCCGAACAGCACGATGAAGAAGGTCGCGACCGATGCGTACAGCACGCTGTTGACGAACTTCTTGGCCAGGCCGCCGCGCGTGAAGGAGGCGGTATAATTGAACCAGATCGTGGCCCAGGAGATCTTGCGCCGCATGGAGGCGGGAAGCTGGCTCACCTTGAGCCGTTCGCCGGGCTTGAGGCGCGCGATTTCCGGCGGGAGCTCGTCTTTCACGAGGAAGTGGACCATGAGCCTGCGGGTCGGCGCGATAGTCGTGGATTCGATGATCAGCCGTTCGCGGGGATCGGCGACGGGATCGTAGTTCAGGATCACGTTCAGGCTTTTGGTTATCACGACGTATTCGTCGTCCATATTGTCGAAGAGGGCCCTCGGGAAGGCGTAGATGTCCTTGACCAGCTCTTCGTTCGACTTGAAGGACGAATAGCCCATCCAGAAGAGGGGAATGACGGTGATCGCCGTCCAGGTGGCGAACACGAAGTAGGAGACGATCTTCCCGAACAGGGTCTTCAGCGCGGTCCTCCGCGCTTCGAGCTTGGCGGCCATCTCAGTACTCCTCGTCCGCGTTCAGCAGTTTACCGATCCGGTTGCTCATCATGATGAGGCCGACGCTGATTACGACGATCGCATTGGAGATCGCCGACCCGTACGCGAAGCGCGACGGATTGTTGAAGTCCTGGAAGGCGGTCTGGTACATGAATATGGAAAGGACCATCGCGTTGTTGCGCTGCAGGCCCTGGGTGGTCAAGGCGAAGATGAGGTCGAAGCCGCGCAGGCTGCCCGCGATCGCGAGGATCGTGGAAACGAGCACGGTGCCCGAGAGCAGGGGCAGGATGAGCCGCACGAAGATCTGCGGTTCGGTCGCCCCGTCGATCTGGGCGGCCTCCAGCATTTCGGTATCTATCTTCTGGAGATTGGCCAGGAAGATGACCATGTAGAAGCCGGTGTACATCCAGATCAGCGCGAAGCCGATCGGGTACATCACGGTATCGGCCTTGAGCATCAGGTCGAATTGGGCTCCAGGATCGCCGGATACTATCTGGATGAGCCGGGCGATGGGGCCGTCGGCCTGGAAAAGGCGCTTCCAAAGGATGCCGATGACGATCGTGGACAGGAACTGCGGAAGGAAAACCATCGACTGGAAGAAAAACTGGGCCTTCACCATCTTGCGGTACAGGATGTAGGCCAGCACGAAGCCTATCGGGATCTGGCCGAACACCGAAACCGCCACGACGATCATATTGTTGGAAAGCGAATGCCAGAAATTGGGGTCGATGACCATCGTCTTGTACTGCAAGAGGCCGACCAGGTTCCAGGCTCCGCCGCGGTTGGGATTGAAGTCGGTGAAGCTGAGCCAGACGGAATACACGATCGGATAGGCGACGATGAAAAGGAATACCGATAGCCCCGGACCCACCATGCCGAAGTATGTCAATAAATTCTCGCCTTTTCTCCGTCTCACTTCTGTCTCCTGCATTGAAAGCTGGAGGAAGGCGGACGAATCCGCCTCCCTCCGATCGGTGCAATTTTGTATGGCGCGCGGTTTACTTGCGGAGGAGCTTCTCGACTTCGGCGGCCACCTCGGCGGGCGTGGATGCTCCGGAGGCGATCTTCTGCATGCCCGCGTTCAGCGCGTCATTGGCGGCGCCGCCGAGGAACGCGTCGATGACGTCGGTGCTCTTGGCGCTCTGGGCCAGGGCGACCTTGCGCTTGTTGATCGTGGGCAGGTCCGCGGGAACCGTGAAGTTCTTGAGGATCGGGGCGACGATCGCGCCGTCCATCAGCCGCTGGGTGGTCTCGGCATGGCTGTAGAAGTATTTGATGAACTTCAGGGCGGCGTCGCGGACCGCGGGGTCCTTGGCTCCGGCCTGGGTGATGCCGTAGCCGACCTGGATGGCGGCGGCGACGGAACCTGCGGTGGCGGCTTTCTCGTTCGGGAGGGCGGGGAAAGCCATCATCAGGGTGTTCTCGGCGACGGCGGGCTCGATGCCGCCGGCGGCCCATTGGCCCTGGATCATGCAGAGAGCTTTCTGGTTGCTGAAGGCGGAGATGTTGGCGCCGTAGTCGACGAGGACGGCCTTCTCGGAGAGTACGCCGTCCTTGAGCATCTGCGGGATCGTCGCGAGGGCGTCGACGAAGGCCTTGTCGGTGAATTTGTAGGTGCCGGCCACTGCCTTGGACACCCACGCCGGATCGCCGGAAACCCGGGCGATGATGGAGGACATGAAGCAGGAACCCCACGCCCAGCCGTCGGCGCCGTCGATGGTGATCACGTCCAGGCCCTTCGCCTTGGCGGCGGGAACCATTTTCACGAGGTCGGCGTAGGTCTTGGGCGCCTGGAAGCCGAGGGATTTCACCAAGGCTTCATTGACGTACAGGACGGTGGTGATGTTGGAGGTGCCGAGCGGGATTTCCCAGATCTCGCCCTTCGGTCCCATCGGGGGAACGAGCCCCATATCATAATAGCTCGGGTCCATCAGCGCCTTGTGGTCGAACTGCTGGCCGGCTTCCTTCCAGGGAGCGCCCCAGCGGGCGTCCGCGCCGAAGTAGGCGAAGTGCGGGACATCGCCGGCGGCGAGGCGCGCTGCCACTTTCTGGTGGTAGGCTTCGTCGTACAACATTTCGTAGTCGATATCGATGGCCGGATTTTCCTTCTCGAAGGAATCGACGATGCGCACCCAGTTGACGCCTTCCTGGTTGGAATTGTCGCCGTACGCCATGGCCTTCACCACGACCTTGGCGGGCGCCTGAGCCGCGCCTTCCTTCTGTCCGGCCGCGAACGCGGTCCCGGCGGCCGCAAGAAGCGCCGCTACGATCGCAACGGTTTTCGTCAGTCTCATATCTACCTCCTATTCCTATCCGCCCCCTACGGGGCGGGAAATTCCCCCTCGGGGAACTATAGCAAGTGCAAAGCCCGCACCAGCGGATCCTGGTCGTCCTCGGCGTCAACGGAAAAATGCGTGGATGTGAAAACCCGGTACAGCAGCATTCCCGCGGCCCCGTAGGGCACCGCTTTGTCCCCGAGCGACGACCAGCCCACGTCGCAACGGACGGGCGTCGGGTACATCCAGTTACGGTCTATCTCGGCTCGGAGCAAGGCGGGAAAATCGATGGCCTCATTTTCTATGTCCCCGCCGATGAACACCTTGTCCATGTTGAACGTGTTCACGAAGAGTGCCAGGTTGCGGGAAAGCTCCCGCACGAACCGTTCCAGGAGGGCGGCGTTCCGCGGCAGGCTCTTTATTTCCTCGTAGGGAATGGCGAACTGGGCTTTGTTGCCGTCCGTCCAGAACGCGCTGCGGAACTCGCCGGCCGTGAAGTCCCTGCCCGTATGGACCTTCCCGTCGATCACGATGCCCAAGCCGAAGCCGACCCCGCCGTATTCCTGGTTCGCCTGGTCGCCCGAGCGGAACTGCACGAGGGCGAACAGGAAATTCTTCAGTCCGTCCGCCTTGTGGAAAGCGAGTTCGCCCCAGGCGCAGCAATTGGCGTCGTTGCCGATGATGAAGGGGAGATCGCTGCGTTCGGCGATGGCTCCGGAGAAATCGAGCGGAGTCGTCAGGTGGAGGGGAATGGAATTATGGACGATGCCCCGGTCGGAATCGATGATGCCGCCCATCCCCACTCCGATTCCCAACAAGCGCTCCATCCCGCCGAGCCCGGCAGCGAAGGACCGGGCGATACCGATGACGTCGTCTACGAAGGTTTCGGCGATCACCTTCTTCTCCGCTTTCTTGAAGCTCAGGATCTCACCGGCCAGATTGACGGCGACCACGGAGTACGCTTCCACCTGCATCTCGATGCCGATGATGAAGCCGTAGTCCTTGTTGATAGCCAGATGGATGGGGCGGCGGCCGCCGCTGGGCCCGGACTTGCCTTCGGAAATCTCCGTCACCAGGCCGATGTCCAGCAGGCTGCTGACCTGGTGGGTGATGGTGGACCTTTCCAGCCCCAGCCGTTCCGCGATCTCGAAGCGGCTGATCATGGGATTCTTCCATATCGTACGGACGATGTGCGCCGCGTTGCGCGCCTTTTCCGTCTTGGCCACTGCCATCGGCTGTCGCTCCTGTTAGTTGCTTTCTTGAATCAAGTATGTTATAACCTATTTATGCATCGCCGTCAAGGAAAATAATGACCGGCGCGGGAGGCTTCATGAACGGCATGGACTTGTCGGGAACCTGGAATCTGCGCGTGAGCGACGGCATGTCGGGCGGTGCGTCGGCGGCCGCGGCCGCCGGGGAAGCGGAACCCTTCGCCGCGTTCCGCGATGCGGTTTTCCCCTGCGCCATTCCCGGCGAAGGCCATTCCGCCCTGATCGCCGCGCGCGCCATACCGGATCCCTACGCGGGCCGCGGCGAACTGGACGTCCAGTTCCTCAACCGCGCGGACTGGACCTTCGAGAGGGAATTCGAACTATCCTCCGACCTTGCGGCCATGCGCCATTCCGTCCTCCGCTTCGAATCCGTAGACACCGTCGCCGAAATCGCCGTCAACGGCACCGTTGTCGCTCGTTCGTCCAACATGTTCCGTGCGATCCGGATACTGGTGACCGGCCTCCTCCGCGCGGGGTCGAACGTCGTGCGCGTGGTCTGTCGTTCCGCGGAGCTCGAGGCGGTCCGCCGCGCGGCCGAACTGAGCTATCCGGTGCCCTTCACTTCCTATCCCGTCCAGTCGCCGCACCGCAACCTTCTGCGAAAGGTGCAATGCCACGCGGGCTGGGACTGGGGTCCCTGTCTGATGACCGCCGGTATCGCGGGCGCGGTCCGCATCGATTTCACGGACTCGGTGACCGTCGAACGCCTGTCCGCCCGCGTTCTAAAGGAAGGCGAACTCTGGAAAGTACCCATCGAGCTTGAATATTCCGCCGTGACGCAGCCTCACGCGGCTACCGCAGCAGCGGGGACAGAGCTCCCGGCAGCGGCGGCGGGGACAGAGCTCCCAGTAGCGGCGACGGCGGCGGCGGCGGGGACAGAGCTCCGCCTCCGGGTCCGGCTGGAAGGTCCCGTCGGCCCCGCCGCGGCGCCGAGGGCGGCCACGGCTGCGGAGGCTGCGGCCGGGACGGTCGCGGCGCCCCCTGCAACAATCGCGATGGCGGAGGCGGCTCTGTCCCCGCAGGAGGGAACCAACCTCTGCCGCCTGGAACTGACCGTCCGCGATCCGGAACTGTGGTGGCCCGCCGGGTACGGCGAACAGCCCCTGTACCGGCTGGTCGCGGATGTCGAGGAGGCAGCTCCTGGCGAAGCCGCTCTTGGCGAAGCGGCGCCGGGCGAAGCCGCCGTCGTGATCGCGAGCGCTTCCAAGCGGATCGGCTTCCGGGAGCTCCGGACGGTTGCGGAGGAGGACGAACGGGGCCGGTCCCTTTTCTTCCGCGTGAACGGCCGCGCGGTGTGGGCCAAGGGCGCCAACTGGATTCCCGTCGACGCCCTGGACGGCCGGACCACCGCGGCCCGGTACCGCGAGCTCCTCGGCGCGGCGGCCGCGGCGAATATGAACATGATCCGCCTCTGGGGCGGCGGCCGTTACGAGGCGGACGTCTTCTATGATATCTGCGATGAGCTGGGCCTCCTGGTTTGGCACGACATGATGTTCTCCTGTTCCCTGTACCCTTCCACTCCCTCCTTCCTCCAGGACGTGCGCGAGGAGATTCGCCACCAGGTCCTGAGACTGAAGGAGCATGCCTGCATCGCCCTCTGGTGCGGAAACAACGAGAACGTGGGAGCTTTGAATTGGTTCGAAGAATCACGCAAATTCCGGGACCGCTACGTGATCGATTACGACCGGCTGAACGAGGGCGTAGTCGGCAAGACCGTACGGGAGTTCGATCCGGACCGCGCCTGGTGGCCGAGTTCGCCTTCGGCCGGACCGGACGACTTCTCCGACTGCTGGCATGCGGACGGCCGGGGCGACATGCATTTCTGGAGCGTCTGGCACGAGGGAAAACCCTTCGAAGCCTACTTTTCGGTCGCCCCGCGCTTCTGCTCGGAGTTCGGCTACCAATCATTTCCTTCGGAAGAGGGGGTCGCATCCTACTGCCCGGAAGACCAGCGTAACCTGACTTCCCCGGTGATGGAGCACCACCAGAAAAACCTGCGCGGAAATTCGATCATCCTGGAAAATTTCTCCCGCTATTTCCGCTTTCCGGAAGGTTTCGCGAACACCCTGTATATGAGCCAGGTCCAGCAGGCGATTGCCATCAAGACGGCGGTCGCCTACTGGCGGTCGCTCAGGCCGGTGTGCATGGGCGCCCTGTACTGGCAACTGAACGATTGTTGGCCCGTCGCGTCCTGGTCTTCGCTCGAGTACTCCGGAAAATGGAAGCTGCTGCATTACGCCGCCCGCCGTTTCTTCGCCCCCCTGGCGGCCTTCGCCTGGAGGAAGGACGGACGCATCTCGGTTTTTATCGTCAACGACGGAGACCGGAGCGTCGCCGGCATGCTGGAGCTGAGGCTCCTGCGCTTCGACGGGTCCGCCACCGCAGCAGCCGCTGCCGCGGCCGGGGCCGCGGCAGCGGCCGCCTGGTCCAAAAGCTTCCGCGTAACGGCCGCGGCGGAGGCGTCCACCGAGGTCTGGAGCATGGCCGAAGCCGGGCTCCTGTCCGAGGCCGGGACCCGTCCCGACGAGGTTTTCCTTCACGTCGCCTTCCGCCCGGACAGAAAGTCCGCCCCCGGCGGCTCCGAGTCGCTATTCGACTACGAGTCCCTTAAGGACTCCTTGTTCCTGACGGAACCCAAGCGCTGCGAGCTGGCCGATGCCCGCGTCCAGGCAAGTGTTGAGGAAGGGAATGAAGGACTTTCCGTGAAGCTGAGCTGTACGGCGCCCGCCTTCTGCGTCGCGCTCGACGCGCCCGGGCTGAAGGGCCGCTGGGAGGACAACCTCATGACCCTGCTGCCGGGAGAAACGAGGACGGTCGCCTTCCTTCCCGCGCCGGAGGCAGCGCGGCCGACCGCGCCGCAGGCGACCGCGGCGCACCCGACCGCGGCGGCGCTGCGCGCGGCCCTGACGGTCCGCTACTTGCGGTCGACATATACGTGAAAACAGAAGAAGGAAGCCAGTGGTCAGCAGCCCACAGCCCGCGGCCCGCAGCCCGCAGCCCACAGCCCGCGAGGTTCCCGCTTCCTGCTGACTGTTGGCTACCTCTTCCCGATTCCCAGATAATACGTCTCGAAGGATTCCGGGCGGCAGGTCTCCGGCTTGAAGCCGCGCGCGCTAGTGAACAGGAGGCGCATGCGCTTGAGGATTTCCTGGGTATCGCCGCCTTGGAAGACCTTTACGACAAGGTTGCCGCCGGCCTCAAGACAGAGTTCGGCGTAGTTCACGACTTCTTCGGCCAGGGCCAGGGACCGGAGGGTATCCACGGAGCGGTTGCCGGTGGTGGAAGGCGCGACATCGCTCATGACCAGGCGGTAAGGCCCGCGAGCTACGAGGGCCTCGCGGATGGAGGCGTCGTAAACGTCGCCCTGCACGAAGAAGAAATTGTCGCCTTCGAAAAGGCCTCTGTCGAACGCGCGGGAGAGGGGAGACAAGTCCACCGCGGCGAGAAAACCCGCGCCGGCCATCTTCCGCAACGCGTACAGGCTCCAGCTTCCGGGCGCCGCGCCGATATCCAGCACGCGCCCGCCCCGTACGTTGCGGAGGAGGCCGAATTTTTCGTCCATTTCCTTGAGTTTGTATACGGAACGGGCGGGATACCCTTCCTTCTGGGCTTTCAGCGACCAGTGGTCCATCTTCTCGTATTGATTGTTCATGGGACCTCTTGGTTGAGCGGCATCCGCGGCGGACCTTCGCGGATTTCCCGGAAGGGCTTCCGCCGGAGGCGCCCATCGATTAAAGTAACGGGTATGGATGAGCAGTATACCTTCCGGCTGGAAAAGATTGAAGCGGTCCTGCGCGCGCGGCTTCCCGAACTGCCGGGCGGAGATTGGATCCGTTCCATCTTCGATCCCCTCCCCCATGAGCCTCCCGCTCCGTTGCTCGCGAACCTCGGCGAGCCGGGCAGGGAACTCGTTTCGCGCGGGGGCAAACGCTGGCGTCCGCTGTTCATGACCCTGACCTGCGAAGCCATGGGAGGCGGGGATGCGGCCCTGCCCATCGTCCCTCTGGTGGAGTTTCCCCACAACGCCAGCCTCATCCACGACGATATCGAAGATTCCTCGGACGAGCGCCGGGGAAAGCCCGCGATCCACGTCATGTACGGTGTCGATATCGCGATAAATGCAGGCTGTTTCCTGTATTTCCTCCCGCTCGCCAGCCTGGAAGCCTGGGACGCCGAACCCGCGCGGAAACTCCGGGCCTACCGCTCCTACGGGGAAGCCATGCGGCGCCTGCATCTCGGCCAAGCGATGGACATTTCCTGGCATCGGGACTTCTCTTCCCTCCCGAGCCTCCCCGAGTACGACTTGATGTGCCGCATGAAGACCGGATCGCTCGCCCGGCTTTCCGCGCGCCTGGGCGCCTGCGCGGCGGGCGCCGACGAGTCCGAGGAGACGCGCATCGGGACGATCGCGGAAAGCCTGGGAGTCGGCTTCCAGATACTGGACGACGTCAAGAACCTCACTACCGGGAATCCGGGGAAAAAGCGGGGGGATGATATAGTCGAAGGCAAGAAGAGCCTGCCTCTGATCCTGTACCTCAGCCGGAAACGCGACCGGCTAGAATTCGTCGCCCGCTGCTTTTCGGCCGCGAAGGCGGGCGGGGTAGGCGCCGCCGAGGTGGAAGAGCTGATCGCCGAGATGGAGGCGTCGGGTGCGATCGAAGAAGCCCGGAAGCGCGGAACGGAGCTGGTGGAAGGAGCGTCGGCTTCCATTCGCTCGGAAGCTTTTCCGTCCGCGGCCGGCAGGACGTCCGAAGAAGCCCGCGAGCTGCTTGCGGGACTTCCCGCGCTTATCGGATGAAGGGAAGGCCGAAACCATGAACACCCTGGTAAAAGCGGAAATCTGGACCGTGGCGAGGACCGAACAGGGCAACGCTGTCCTCATCCGCCCGCTCGGCGCCGACATTGCCGTACCCATCTTCGTCGGGCAGCTGGAAACCCAGTCCATCCTCATCGGTTTCGGCGACGTGACCATGCCGCGGCCGCTCACCCACGACCTGATGCTTTCGCTGATCAAACGTCTGGATGCGGATCTTCTCCGCGTCGAGATCAACGACCTCCGCGACGGTACCTTCTTCGCCCGGCTCGTGATCGAATGGAACGGCAGCGAATTCGTCGTCGATTCGCGTCCGTCGGACGCTCTGGCCCTCGCCGTCCGCCGGAAGTGCCCGGTCTACATCGCCGAAAGCGTTGTGGATGCCGCGGGAGTAGCTGTCAACCTCATCGTCGACGAGTCCATCGCCGCGAGCAGGGAAGAAGGGGAGACGGGCGAACGCGCAAATGCGGATAGCGAAAACGAGCGGGTGGCGCTGACCGCGGAACTGGAGCGGGCGATCGCCGCCGAGGAATACGAAAAAGCGGCTAAAATCCGGGATCTTCTAGCCGCGCTGAACAGTAAGGAAGGAAGCGGCGATAAACGGCAGGACGAGAAATAGGCGAGCAGCCGCATCGGAATGGCTATTGGCGCTCAGTTGCGCCTTCCGCTCCGCCGATATATTATATGATCAGCTGGCCGATATGCGCCGGTATAAACAAGAGCGCGGGAGCTCATAGATTGGCCTATATTAAATCCAACGGTTCAGGAAATGTCGGCAAGAAGATTCGCTTGTCCAGCATCCCGCTCGTCGCGGCGTTCGCGTTCAGCCTGCTCGTTCCCGCCTCCCGTTCCGTTTTCATTGCCGCGGATGGAGGTTCCCCTTCAAGCGGTTCGACGGAAGATTCGGGCTACGGCTTACAGGACCCGCCTTCGGGCGTCGGTTCGATCGGAACGGAGAACGCCGGGATTCTCCAGACGCCTCAAGATCTATTTTACACCTCCTACCACGTCATGAAGGGTGATACTATCGGCGAAATCGCCGATCGCTCGGGGCTTGCCCAAGACACTATCCTGTCCTTCAACGGAATTAAGAATTCCAGACTCCTGCAGATAGGTCAGTACCTGAAGTTGCCGAACCAGGACGGCCTCCTATACTCATGGAAAGAATCGGATACGGTTGAGAAGGTAGCCGAACGCTACGAAATCGATCCCGCGTCGATCCATACGATCAACTACCGTATAGTCGACGAACCTTCGGCCGGAGACAAGCTGTTTCTGCCCGAGGCAAAACTCGCGCGCACCGACCTCCAGGAAATCAACGGCGATCTGCTCGCCTGGCCAATCCGCGGATATATATCATCGAAGTACGGATACCGGACGAGTCCATTCACCGGCGCCCGGCAGTTCCATTCAGGACTCGATATCGCGGCGCCCTACGGAACGCCCATCCGTACGGCGATGGCGGGCCGCGTGAGCGCAACCGGGTACGACGTAAATTCCGGCAACTACATCATCATCGCCCACCATTCCGGTTATCGCACTTTCTACGGCCATCTGGATGTCATCCGGGTCAAAGCAGGCGAATACGTGAAGGACGGCCAGAAGATCGGCGACGTCGGAAGTACGGGCCTGAGCACCGGCAGCCACCTGCATTTTACCGTCTTCAAGTACGGCGTCACGGTGAATCCCCGCAATTTGCTGAAGTAAGCCGACAACGGGACTGCAGCTCAATCCGCAGAAAGACCAAGGCTTCCCGCGCAAAGGCGCCCGGACAGGGGCGTCTCGTCAGCGGCGGACGACGGAATCGACCAAGTTCTTCAACTCGGGATCGAAGTCTTCTTCGCGGGAGTTCCTGCCCGACGCGCCGGCTGATACGAAGGCGAGACCGTCACGGAATTCAATGGGTTCGCCCGAATCGTCATCAACCGCGAGCAATTCCGCGGAACCGGCATGACCATTCCCGTCATCTTCCATGGCTTCCAAGGTATCCAGCCGGCCTCCCGCGGAGAAGAAGGGACGATATAAAGCGGGGAGGGATTGAGAAGACGAATCGATCGATTCCAGTTCGCCTATCGTCCCTTCGACCTCGGTCTCGACTTTTTCCGGTACGATCGCTTCGATCCCATCGGTTTCCGCAGCCTCTCCGGCACCATCCGGTTGTTCCGATCCCGCAGTCTCGCTGAAGAAATCGTGGAGTATCGAATCGAAAGGAGAGACGATATCGAAATCGGGAAGCGGCGTTTCATCGGCGACCGGCTCCATCGGGGCGAATTCGATGGCGCTGGCTATCTCCGAGAGCGTGGCTTCGCTCATCCGCGGCTTCGGTTGGGCGGAAGCCGCGACCCCGCTTCCCGGTTCCTCTTCCGTTTCGAGTTCCTCTAGTTCGCCTTCCTCGCCTTCGAGCTCCTCCAATTCAGCGGGCTCGTCGGCGTCCATGTATTCAAAGATGTCGGCGATATCGCCATCGACGAGTTCGATGCCGCTCGACTCGACGATATATGGTATATCGTCGTCGCCGAAGACCACCCTGATATTGGAAGCGCGCGCCTCGCTGTCCCTTGTCTCCTCCGACCCCGATACCTCGATTCCAGCCAGTTCTTCCAGCTCTTCGGCGGCTTCCGCTTCTTCGAGCTCTTCCAGCTCTTCGACGGACTTGGCGACTTCTACCGCGCCAAGCTCTTCGGCGGCCCCGGCGGCTTCCACTTCTTCAAGCTCTTCAAGCTCTTCGACGGCCTCGGCGGCCTCGGCGGCCTCTACTTCTTCGAGCTCCTCGGCGGCCTCTACTTCTTCAAGCTCTTCAAGCTCTTCGACGGCCTCGGCGGCCTCGGCAGCCTCTACCTCTTCCAGCTCCTCGGCGGCCTCTACTTCTTCAAGCTCTTCGACAGCCTCAACCTCTTCCAGCTCTTCGGCAGCCTCTACCTCTTCCAGCTCTTCGACAGCTTCGGCGGCTTCCACCTCTTCCAGCTCTTCCGCTTCCTCGAGCTCTTCGGCAGCCTCGACCTCTTCCAGTTCCTCTACAAGTTCCTCCGCCGGCAGGGCTTCAGCGGGCACGTGGCGGGCAGCGGCTTTCGGCGAAACCGGAACCGGTGCGGTTGCGGGCGCGGCGCCCGGAGCGGGCGACGGGACAGCGGCGAGCACGCGGCCGAGGATGTCCTGCAGGCGGCGTTCGTCGATCTGCGCGGTGACGGGTGCAGCCGTCCGGCTTCCTATGGAAGAAAGCAGCTCGTCCCAGGACTTGTCGATGAGCTCGTCCACATCGGCGACGGCTTTTTTCGGAATCTTCCTTCCCAGATTCTTCTTGAGTTCCGACCGGACCTCGTCGCGCCGCTGCTCCAGCTCTCGCGTCCACCTGGTCCAGTCAACGTCGCCCTTCCGGTCGTAGTATTCTTCGATCAGGGCGATCTGGAAACGCTTCACCCGCTCGCGGATCACCGTCATCGAATCTTGCCTCAAGTTGAACAGGAGGAAAACGACGAGGTAAACGGTCAGGAAGAAGGACGCGAGGAGGATCGCCTTCATCGCGGGGGGGAAGAAGAAGACCGATTCCGGGAGCAATCGGGCTGAATAGAGGCCGTCGGAGGCGCGCGCCGAGACGAGAACCCAAGAGTTGCCTTCCGCCGAGGCCGCGAGCGGGACGACGCCGAGGGCGCCGTCCCGCCAGGCGGCGGCGGCCGCCGCAGCGAGTCCCTCCCGGCCGACTCGCGGCATGCCGGAAACGACGCCCGCAGGATCGCCTACGGCGACGAGATCCTCGCCGACGAGCAGGCGGCCTTCCGCGATCATGCGTTCCGCGAGGGCGCGGAGCGAAACGGAGAACAGGGCCGAACCCTTGACGGCTTCGAAGGAATCGAAGAAGGGGAAGGAGATGATCAACCGTTCGCGCGGAGCGTCCAGCACGAGCCGCGCGACGCCGGTATCGGTCGCCGCGACGGAGTCCCAGGGGAGGTCGATTTCCTGGTCGCCGTAGTTGCGGTAAGCGACCGAAAGCCGGTCCTGCTTGAGCACGTCGGCGCGGGAAGTCGAATAATGGATGCGCTTGCCCGCCGTATCCACGAAACGGACGGACTGGAGACCGCCGATCCCCTCCATCAGGGAACCGAAGAGCTTGGACCGTTCGAAGATGTCCTCGGCGCTCTGATTCGGAAGGAAACTGCGCTTGACGGCGTCCTGCGACAAGGCGGCCTGGAAGCGGGATCGGAGCTCGGTGGTGAAATCGCCGACCGCGACCGCATCGGCCTGGATCTCGCGTTCCAAGCCCCGTGAAACCGTCGGATTATAAAAACGCGTCTCCACGAGCTCAAAGAGGCCCGTGAAGGCGAGCGCGGCGAAGGCCGCGAAGAGGAGAACGGCTATGAGAAGGCTGACGGAAACCTTCTGGGATACCGTCAAGGTGTGTGCTCCGGCATACTTTTACGTTTCATTATCGGACGACGGTAGCCCGGAGTATAGCCGAAACGAGCTTCTTGCTCCAGCGAGCCCGCCCGCCTGCCGGACGTTCAGCTCAGCCCGGCGAAGGACGACGGAAATGCCCGACCAGGCGCGCTCAGGCCCTTCCAGGATGGCGATCCTGCCGTCGGGATACTCGAACCTGCCCACCCGGCCCGGGAGGCTCGTTGCTTGTCCGTGAGATACCTTCGCGGCGATATTGAGGTACCTACCCATTTGAAATAGAGAAGAACCCCAATACTTACCTCTTCCGGGGGATAGCTCTCCCTATTTAGCAAGATTTGATCCCCGAGTCGCTTGACCGCTCAAATAATCGGCCTGATCCTGACCCAGGATTCATCACATACCGAGTTTTCTCGGAGGAGGTTGGGATGTCAGTATTGATCGCTTTGGCTGTTTCCATCGGAGGGCTTGCGATTGCGGCTACATGGCTGTTCGTGGTTCCTCTCGCGTTCCTGGGTGTGCAGATTTGGCAAGGTTTCGTCGCGTGGGCAAGTTTCTATCACAGCGGCGGGAAAACCGCTGGCTTGAAAAACACCGTGGTCTGCATGACCTACGGCGTCATCGTCGGAGCCCTGTCCATTCTGCTCGCCGGTCAATTGGGCATGCTCGGCGCTTTCGCCGCGCCGGTCGCCGTCGGCATCGGAGCGGCCGTGCTGGTACTCGGCGCTCATGTCGGATTGCTTGCCACGATCCCGGCGAGCGTCTACGGTTTTGCCTGCGTCGCTGGTCTCATTTTGCTCAAAGGCCTTACGCCGATTGACGCGTTGGTTCCGACCATCGCATCCGTCGTGCTCGGCGCGATTTTCGGCTGGGCATCCGAATACGTCGGCGGGCTTCTGACAAAGAAAGAAACCGCGAAATAGCGGCATGGATATGTCGAGGGTGAATGGTTCGATCTTTTCCGCCCTCGGACATTGAATCAGAAGATGGTGAAGACCTATTGAAAGCAACCGCGCGGAAAATCGGTTGAGAGGGACATCGAGTGCGTAAATGCTGATTTAGCGGCCTTCAGATAAAACCGCTGTAATTTTTTAATCAAGCCGATGGGTGTTGCATGGAAACACCCATCGGTTTTTCTGATTCTGCCTATGCCTGCGCTTGGAAGCCTGATACGCCAAGAGGATTGGAAGCGGCAGACCATAATCAGGGGGTGCTCAATCGATGGGAATTTTCAAGGTAACTGCCGGCATTTCCAACCGACATATCCATTTGTCGGAAAAACATATCGAAGCTCTTTTTGGTGCAGGGCATGCTTTGACCAGAATACGAGACCTAAGCCAGCCCGGCCAGTTTGCTTGTGAAGAGACCGTCACTCTGATCGGACCAAAAGGTTCGATACCGGGAGTCCGTGTTTTGGGACCTGCAAGGAAAGCTTCCCAAGTAGAGCTTGCCAAGACGGATACGTTCAAATTGGGGGTTAACCCACCGGTTCGGGATTCAGGAAATATTGAAGGAACTCCAGGAATTGATGTCGAAGGGCCAAGAGGGCGTGTACATATGGATCAAGGCGTGATTGTTGCAGCCCGCCATATCCACATGGCTCCTGATGACGCAATCAATCATGGCTTAAAAGATGGAGATCATGTCTGTGTCGCCATTCCCGGTCCCAGAAGGGGAATTCTGGAACAAGTACGCGTACGCGTTAATCCCGAATACGCCCTTGATTTGCATGTGGATACGGACGAGGGCAATGCATTCGGATTGGTTAACGGTCAACAACTTGAAGTCAATTTTATGTAGAGCTATTGTTCGGCTTTTCCACATATTCAGGTCCCCCCCAAAGGCAGGTTCGGATTTCCTGCCCGTTCCTTTTTATGACGTCGGACTACTCCTTTCCAAGCGACATTGTTCACCTCAGCAACGGTTGCTCCCGTATGGGGGGGGGGAGACTGATTTACAGCGCATGGATCGCTGCGGGTGAAATCAACAGGCCTTCAGCCCTGGACTTCTTTCACCTCAAGGTAGACCAGGGTCTGATTCAACAATTGGTACGCAATCTCGCCGAAAGTCATGGGACCGGTCAGGTGTCCGGTTTTTTTGCCCTCGAGCTTCGAATAGAGGTAATTCAATATGCAGTTGCATGAAAATACGGGGAATATCTCTTCCGAAGAGAGTCGCGTCATGAATTCCGTTACATAATCGGAAACCGGCTGGGCTATGTGATAATCGGTATGCAAAAAAACGGGGGCGTATAAATGTACGATTTTTTCAGGATTGTTTATTTCCCGGATACTCACATTGACCATCGAACCCGAGAAGTTCGCGACCAGGGGAAGTTTGGCATCGATGCGGTTGGACACCAGGTAATCGGCAAAATTCGTTTTCAGACCGTTCACCAAACAATCTTTGACGGAAAAACCCTCCGTCTCGAACTGCAGCGTGTCGCCCTGACCGGGTTCAAGAATATTGATAATTCCGATTTCCGCGAATTTATTCGGCGGCAGGGAAACATGCATCGCTATGGCTTTTTCCCCGGATTTTTCGCCTGTTTCCCCGTTGAAGGTTTTTGGAGTCGTTTTGCCCAAATCGTCCAGGTGCACGCCTGAAATCCAGCCGATGATCGGTTTCATGAACATGTCTTCGTAATTCGGGGCATTTTCCGCGTACGATATATGGCACCGGGAAAAGGCTGGTATGATGATGATGGTGAAACCGTTCTCCGGCGCATCCCTCAGAACGTTCTTTAAATGTCCTTCATCATAGGTAACTATTTCAACGTTTCCGCTATATTCCGAAAGACCGGTTACGAAAACCTTTTCCTCCGCGACGAGTCCGCCCAGTTCGGTCATAAAATACGGGATGGTGCCGCCGATCCATTTTCCCTTCGGAAGCTTGGCGAGGGAGTCTTCGGACCCGGCGATATGGAGAATTTCATTTTTGCCGATCAATCGTACCGCTTCTTCTATGGACAAAAGCATCATCCTACTCCTGTTTGAAAATTTCACGAATATCACGGACTAACAGGGCCTCGTACTTGATAAAAAAAATGTAGGCCTTATCGATCAACCTGTTGATATTTGACGGAGAATTATCTCTTCGGACTTCCCTCTTGAAACCTGAAAACATCAAAGCGGCAGGAACTGATTTGAAGCTGTGGTTCAATTCTCCGGTGACGAGGGCTCTCCATTTTCCGTTTGTCTTTGCGGGTACCATTTTTCCCCCTACGACCTTATCGTCCCGTATCGTTTTTGATAATGATCATTGAGGCATCGTCGCCCTGATGTTTCAGACCGATGAATTCGGTATAGTCTTCAAGCGTATGCCGGATCACCTCTTGGACTTTTTTCCCGGCCGCGAATGAAGCATCAATATTATTTATCATTCCCGGAACGTCATAGATTGCCGTCTGGGCATTTCTCTGTTCCACGATACCGTCCGTAATGATAACGATCGCCTTATCGGCGGGGAATTTTATCTGCGTTGAGGCGATGGCGGCGTCGGGATCCACCCCGAGGGGGATGTTCACCTGCTCAAGGTCAAACCTGCTTTCCGAACCGGTCAGATAACAGTGCGAATGTCCCATATCGACAATTTCCATAATACCGGTTTCGCAATTCAGCAGGCCGATGAAGGCGGTGGCAAAAAGTTCACCCATGAAGGTTCTGTACAAGACCATATTGATCACCCGGACAAGTACCCCCAAGGATATCTTTGGATTTATCAAATTAAGGATACCGTAAATCATGGAAGAAACCATTGCGGCTCCATTACCCTTGCCCAGAACGTCAAAAACGGAAAAAAACAGCAAATTATCGGTCAGCTTTTTGACGAACACCAGATCTCCGCCTATTCCCGTTGCCTGCTTCGAAAAAGAACCTATCTCGTAATTGCCGAGCCTAAAAGTATCGATACGCTTGTTTATCCGCGATTGGATTTTTTCGGCAATTCGTAAATCCTGGAAAAGAAGGGCCGAAAGGTACTTTAAAATATCATTCGAGGAAAAAAGCCCCGCGAACCGGCCTTCCCCATCCACCACGGTAAACCATATTTCTTCGTTCAAATTTTCAAGGCTCTCTTTATCCAACGCGTCCAAGGGTTCCATGGAATTCACAAGGCAGATGTTTTCGCTCATCAGATCCGCTATTCCATCCGGAACGGAGGCCTTTCTCAGGTTTGCGGCCGCTGCTTGTTCAAGCCAGATTCTTCGGCTGATGTAGCCATCGCATGTTCCGTCCGGCTTGATGACGCCGACGGCCTCGATTTCCGGATCGGCGATCAGATCCGCGCTCAGGTCCGCATAGCCCCAGCGCTCGCTGACTGCGTACGGATTGCTGATGAGGTCCTTATAGAAACGCTTCGGCGAATCCGCCGTGGATTCTATCGTTATTATTGTTTTCATCAGCCCTCATTCCAAAGGATGAGTATCCGTCCACCTTCCGGAGCTGTCAAGTTTGCTTTACCCAAAATGGACCGATCGGTTTATTTATGTTTGCTCAGGAAGAAATATGACCCGATTTTCGGTCTATACCGAATATCCCGATTCCCGGCCGAACCCATTCATCGATCATACCCGAATGTCCATCAGCGCTCCGACCGGCAGCCGGACGATTCGATTCGATCCGTTATCTCTCCTTGACCTCGGAGCTCCCGCGCGACCATACTCGGAAGCAGAATGAACGAAATGAAGGAAACCGTCGCCAAGGCGACGAAAGCCCTGTTGGTCGGCATACGGGGCGGCCGGACAAGCGACGAGGAAGCCCAATCCCTCGGCAAGGAACTTGCGGGCCTGGCCAAGACGCTCGGCGTGGACATAGTGGCCCAGGAGATCGTGCGAGTGCGCGACAAGCAGCCGAGATTCGGCATGGGCATCGGCAAGGCGGAGGAGATATCCAACCGCGCGAAGGACCTCGGCGTGGACTGCGTCATATTCGACCAGGACATCTCGCCCTCCCAACAACGCAATTGGGAAGAACTTTCAGGACTTTCGGCGTTGGACAGGCAGGAAGTCATCATCCAGATCTTCGCCGCGCGCGCGAAGACGCGGGAGGCCACGCTGCAGGTGGAACTGGCCGAACTCAAGCATTCCCTGCCGAGGCTCGCGCACAAGTACATCGACCTTTCCCGCCAGCGCGGAGGCAAGTTCGGCACCAAGGGTTCGGGAGAGACGAAACTCGAAGAAGACAGGAGGACCGCGCAGAAGCGCATCCACCTGCTCGGCGAGGAGCTGGACGAAGTGCGCAAACATCGGGCGACCCAGCGGAAACGTCGGGAGCGCGTCGCCATCCCGACCTGCGCCCTCGTCGGCTACACGAACGCCGGCAAGTCGTCCCTGCTGAACTCCATGTCCGCCGCCGCCGCCTTCGTGGAGGACAAGCTCTTCGCCACGCTCGATCCTACGACCCGCCGGATGGACATCGGCAAAGGCCGCCCCGTGCTCCTGACCGACACCGTCGGCTTCATCAGGCGCCTGCCGCACGACCTGGTTGACGCCTTCCACGCCACGCTCGAGGAGGCGGCGCTCGCCGACCTCGTGATCCATGTGCTCGACGCCTCCGATCCGGACGTCGACACCTATTTCGAGACCACCATGACGGTCCTGAAGGAAATGGAAGCCGACAAGACGCCGATGATCGTTGTCCTGAACAAGATAGATCTGGTCGAAGCGCCGGAGATCCTGGAAAAGCTCAAGCTGCGCTATACGGAGAGCATCGCCGTCTCCGCCAAGTCGGGCGCGGGCCTGGACGAACTGGCTCGGCGGATGGACACGACGCTCTCGGGCGGCGTCGTCCGTTTCCGTTTTCCGAACAGCCGGCACGATCTGGCGGCCATGCTGCACCGGAGCGGAACGGTGGTCTCCGAGAACTACGGAGACGAATTTATCGAAATGGAGGCCCGCGTAGGGGAGCGCTTGGCGGGAACGCTCAGGGAATTCGCGGTGGAATGAGTAGCCGGTAGGAAGAGGGCCTTTGGCGGTACGCCGGTAAGTGGCGAGGACTGGCGGTGAGCCGCCTACCGCCTACCGGCTTCCTTCTTCAATTCTTTCCGCAACATCTCTATCTTCCTGCCGGGAGCCACGCCGCGGGGACAGACCCGGGAGCATTCGAACTTTTTTTCGCAGGCGGCCACGCCGTCCGCGCGTGCGGCCCGTGCCAAGAGCTCCTCCCGCCGTTCCGGCCGGTTCTCGATTTCCCTCTCCAGGGCGGCAAGGGACGCGGGCCCCTGGAAGGGCGGCTTGGCGACGCCCGTGGAAACCGGGCACGCCGAAACGCAGCACCCGCACTCTATGCAATCCTCGAAACGCTCGAATCTCGACAGGCCGGCGGGCAGGACCGGTGCTTCCTTGACTTCGCTAAGCCGCAGCTGGGTCGTACCTTCCGGCAGTGAGCGGAAAAGGGCTGCGGGGTCGGTCGCGAGGTCCGCGACCACCCCGAACCCCGCGAGGGGTTCCAGTACGGGTTCATCGCCCGCGATCGACGCGAAGGGAACAAGGCAGGCGAGCATCTCCTTGCCGTCCACGCGGACGGCGCAGGTTCCGCAGGAACCGTGGTGGCAGGAGTGCCGGTACGCGAGGGTCCGGGCGCCTCCGGTGCGGATGATCTCCAGAGCGTCCAGGAGGGTCGTCCTCTCGCCGTATTCCACTTCGAACCGTTCAAGACGGCTATCCTCCGCCGTCCCCCTCCTGATCCTCACGAAGCGCTTCATCGCTGCCTCCAGTAATCGGCATAGGGGGCGAGTTCCGCCGTCGCGGTTCCGCAACGGGTGCCCGTCCCGAAATAGCCGTCGACGGCGTCGGAAGCGGTCTCGGCCATGGCCCGCAGCGTGGTCGCCTTGCCGCCGAGCATGGTGAACAGACCGCGCACCCCGTCCTTTTTTCCGTGGTCGATAAGGACGAAGTCGCGGCTGATCGAACGGCCGTCGTCGGAGCTCCTGCCCGCCAGGGGCCGGGCGGCCGTCCAGGCGGCGCGGACGGGACGCGCGGAGAAACCGGGAACGAGATTGTCCGCCGCGGAGCGGAGAAAGGCGATCTCCCCTTCCGTCGGCGCCAGACCGTCGCGATCGGCAACGATGCGCTGGGTGGATCCGATTATGGAAAGCTTCCGCTGGGGAACCAGGATGTCGCCGTCGCCCGGCCTCCGCAACCGGGAAACGACCATGTCCGTCATCCGCCCCTCGACGGCGACCATGGTCCCCGCGGCCGCCGTCAGGGCGACCTCCGCGCCCGCGAGGCGGGCGACCCGGTCGGCCCAGGGGCCCGCGGCGTTCACGACGGCGTCGGCTGAAACGGAGACCGGCTTCCCCGATCGGTGATCGACGGCGCGGACGGTCGTCACCGCGCCGCGGGAGCGGTCGATGCCGACGACCTCGGTGAAGGTCCTGATGTCGGCGCCGAGCGCTGCCGCGGAAGCGAAAAAGCGCATGGGTAGCCGGTACGCGTCGATAGTCCCGTCGGGCACGAGCACGGCCTTCAGCACCAGGGGATTGACGGCCCCTTCCATGGCTAGGGCGCGGCGCACCGGAATTTCGACGGCGCCGATACCGGCCCCCCGGCATGCGTCCACGAACTCGGCGGCGAGCGCGGCCTCCGCCTCGTCCAGAGCGATGAAGAGGCCCTGGTTGTACTCCATGCAATCCGCGGCGATGCGTCTGAGGATCAGGGTCTCGACCATGCATTCGCGCGCGATGGTCCTATCGGCCAGGGCGTAACGCGCCCCCGAATGCAGCTGGCCGTGGTGGCGGCCCGTCGTTCCCGAGGTGAGCTCGCCGCGTTCCAGCACGGTCACGCGAAAGCCGCGCCTGCTGAGGTCCCAGGCGGTCGCGGCGCCGGTACCCCCGCCCCCGATCACCGCTACATGGAATCGATTCATGGGCGTGAGTATAACAGCCGCGCGAAGCTTGTCCATCATCACCGGCCCGGATAAAGTGCACTCCATGATTCGTCCGTTGCTCGCGGTCTATCGCGCGCTGATCGCCGTCCTCCTGCTGCTCGTCGTCGGCTTCGCCCTGCTCACCGTCTTCACGATTTCGCGGAAGGAAGTGCAGGGGAAGACGCCGGCTCCGCCGGCCGCCGGAGCCGTGGAGGTGGCGGAGGCGAAGGGACAGAGCTTCTTCACGGGCATCGGCCGCATCCGGGCGGCGACCGACGATCCCGTGCCTGCGACGGTGATCGTCTCCATCGCCTTTCCCTATGACGCCTCGGACTCCGCTTTTTCCGAGGAACTCGCCGCCAGGACCCGCGCGTTCAGGGAACTGTCGGCGGACCTCTTCTCTTCGTATTCCAAGGGAGAACTGGATAGCCTTGGTGAGGCCAGGATCAAGGCCGAGCTCATCCGGCGCTTCAATGCCATCCTCAGGCTCGGGAGCATCGGGGAAATCTACTTCAACGATTATATTGTGATCGAATGAACGCTACTCCACGATGACCGTAGCGCGGAACTGGCCCGCTGTATATTTCAGGGTTTCCAGCCTGACCATACCGGAGGTCGCCCCGGTCATCCGGGCCGCGCGCTCCAGCGCGTAAGGCGCGGGCTGGACTGCGCTTCCTCCTACCGCCCCGAGCGCCGATCGCGGAAACGATATCGAATAGCGTTTGCCGCCGCCACCGGCCGTCACGGCGGTCCAGGTCTCAACGGTATAGACGCGGACGCCCTCTCCGAGATCGTCGTTGGACATCACCCGGAAGGACAGGTCCTGATCGAACGAGAGCCTGCGATCGTTTCCCGAAGCGGAAAAGCGGGTCGGAAAATACGCGGCGACGGCCTGGGGCACATAGCTGCCTTCTATGTAATTCCTCTCCGAATTCTTGTCGATCGAGGTTCCGGAGCCGATATCGTCCACGACGTATGCGGCCAGGAGTCTCGGCTCGGCGGACCGCTGTACGCCGGCCTTCAAAGTCTGGGCGGAGCCGTTTTTCCGCTCCTCGCGGGAACCCAGGGCAGCGCAGGAAGAGACGACGACAAGGAGAAAAGCGCAGACGGAAACGGCGAAAGTCCTGAACGATGGGGCGTTTATTTGTTTCATGTAAGGAGGATGTATCCCTTTTCAGCTCTTTTTTCCAGTCCGGCGCAACTGAGCGCCCTTCGCGGGGGTCGGAAACGTATGGACGGGAGTCGATGCGAAGGTCTATCATTGCGCGTCGCCGCCGGAAAGGGGTCGAATGGAAATGGAACGGGTGCCGTCGGTCGCAGCGCAGATAATCATCACCGTCATACCCATCGTCGGGATAGTGATGGGAAGCACGGTCGCGTTCTTCTACTTGCTCTGGAACCACAAGCGTACCGTCCTGCTCATCCAGGCGGGACGCTGGGAGCGGCCCGACTTCGACCTCCTTTCCTTCTGCCTGCTCGCGGGGCTGCTCCTGACGTTCGTAGGACTTTCCTTGACGGTCCTGCTGGCGCTGCTGGACGGCTTCGGCTACGGTCTGCTCGGCGGGGTCCTGCCCCTGTCGATCGGACTGAGCCTGCTCGCGTACTACGGAGCGAAGCGCGGCGACCGGGCCGCATGAAGCCCGGCGCGGACGGGCTCGGGAACGACGGGCTCGAAGACGGAGAGCTCGTCGCCCGGGTCGTCATGGGGGAAACGGAACTTTTCGCGTTTCTGGTCAGGAGGCACCAGCGGGCCGTGTACGGCCTGGGCATGGGCTTCTACCGGAATGCCGATGACGCCGCCGATTTCGTCCAGGACGTCTTCCTCAAGGCGTTCCGCAGTTTGGGCACCTTCCAGGGACGAGCGCGTTTCTCCACTTGGTTGTACCGCATAGCGTACAACGCCGCGATCAACGGCACCAAGCGGAGGAAGGAGTACAGGAGCCTCGCGGAGGACGCGGAGATTCCCGATTTCGATGGACCCGAGCGTCTGACGCTCAGGTCCCTGGCCGCCGCGGCGGTCGTCGAAGCTATCGCGGACCTTCCCGACCGCTTCCGAATCTGCGTGGAATTGTTCTTCTTCTATGATCTTTCCTATCCGGAAATCGAGACGGTCACGGGTTATCCCGTGAATACGATCAAATCGCACGTATTCCGCGCGAAGAAACTGCTGAGGGAAAAACTCCGCGACGAAGCGGAAGGAGGTTTCGAATGACCTGCGAAAAAGCCATGGAACTCTTGGTCGGCGCGAGGGATGCGCGAAGCCTTCCCCTTCTCGCGAAATTGCACCTGCGTCGTTGCGCCTCCTGCGGGCGCGAGGCGCGAAGGCTCGATATGGCGATGGCTTCGCTTCGGGACCTGCTTCCGCCCGCTCCCGACCTCAGCGAGGCGGTCATGACCGCGATTCGGGGGGACCCGCTGCATCTTTCGGAGACCGTTTCCTGGGGGAAATGGATCGGCGTCGGCTTCCTAATAATGCTCTCCATCGCCGTAGCCCCTTTCGGCTCCGATTTCGGCTGGCTTTCTTCGCTCATGGGGGACTCGTTCCGCCTCCCCTTCGCCCTCACCCTGGGCCTCGCGATGACCGTCTACTGCTCCCTTTTCATCGCCAGCCACCTGGACGAGCTCACGGAGCGCTTCAAGCTCGGCCGGCGTTGAACACAGCCCGGAAAGCTTCCCGGTTTGACAGTGGATTCGGCGGGTACTAATCTTTTCTGATGAACATCGCCACCTACACCGTCAAACCGAGACTCCCGGCTCCCCTGAAACCGCTTGAGGAGATCTCGCATAATCTCTGGCTGTCGTGGAATTTCGACGCCGTCATGCTCTTCATACGGCTGGACTACGACATTTGGATGTTATCCCGCCAGAATCCGGCGCGCATGCTCGGCATGGTTTCCCAAGACCGGCTGGAAAAGATGGCCGTGGATGATTCCTACCTGGCCGCGCTCAAAGACGTCAACGAACAATTCGCCAAATACAAGAAAGGCGACGGCTGGTACCGCGGAGGGAAAAAAGACGCGATCGCGTACTTCTCCATGGAATACGGCATGGACGTGTCCCTCCCGATCTATTCGGGAGGACTCGGCATACTCTCCGGCGACCACATGAAGACGGCTTCCGACCTCGGCCTCCCTCTCGTCGGAGTAGGCCTCCTGTACCGGCAGGGTTATTTCCAGCAGTACCTGAACGCCGACGGATTCCAGCAGGAATCCTACCCGGAAAACGACTGGTACAACATGCCGGTCAACCGGAAACTTGATGAGCGCAACGAGCCGATACGGATCTCGGTGGATCTGGCCGGAAAAATCGCAGTCGCCCAGATCTGGGAAGCCAGGGTCGGCCGGAATTCGCTCATACTCCTGGACACGAATATCGAAGAAAACCTCCCCGAACTCCGCGACATCACGGCGGCGCTTTACGGGGGCGACAGGGAGACGCGCATACGGCAGGAGATCCTGCTCGGCATTGGCGGCATCAGGGCTCTCAGGGCCCTCGGGATCAATCCCGCGGTTTCCCACATGAACGAAGGGCATTCCGCCTTCCTCGGCCTTGAACGCATCCGCGAGAAAATGGACGAGCTCGGTTTCACCTTCGCCGAAGCGCGGGAAGCGCTCTGGCCGACCAACATTTTCACCACGCACACGCCGGTGCCCGCGGGAAACGAACGTTTTCCCATCGACCTCATGGAGAAGTATTTCCGTTCCGAAGCCCAGACCCTCGGCCTCCCGTGGAAGGAGTTCCTCGGTCTCGGACGCGAGAATCCCGACAACGACCATGAAACCTTCTGCATGACGGTCCTCGCACTCAGGTTCTCGGCCTATTCCAACGGAGTATCCAGGCTGCACGGGATCGTCTCGCGCGAAATGTGGAAGGGGCTCTGGCCGCAGCTTCCGAAGGACGAGATTCCGATCGGCTCCATCACGAACGGAGTCCATCCCCGGACCTGGGTCTCCAACAATATGGTCGAACTCCTCGACCGTTATTTCGGGCCCCGTTTCCAGGACGAACCCACCGACCTGGCCATCTGGGACCGGATGGACCGGATTTCGGACGAAGAACTCTTCAGGGCCCATGAGCGCCGCCGGGAGCGCTTGGTGGCCTTCGCCCGCGAACGCATCCGCAGCCAGCTCAAACGGAACGGGGCGACGGAGAGCCGCATCCATGAGGCGGAGGACGCCCTGTCCCCTTACAACTTCACGGTAGCCTTCGCGCGCCGCTACGCGACCTACAAGCGGGCGAACCTCCTGCTCCGCGATCCGGAGCGCCTGCTCCGCCTGCTTACCGACAAGGAGAAGCCCATCCAGCTCATTTTCGCGGGCAAGGCTCATCCGCACGATCTGCCGGGCAAGGAGATCATCAGGGAAATCGTCCATTTCGCGGAAGAACACGATGTCGTGAGCAAAATCGTATTCCTGGAAGACTACGACATGACCATGGCCAGATACCTCACCAGCGGAGCCGATCTCTGGCTCAATACGCCCCGGCGCCCCCTGGAGGCGTCCGGCACCAGCGGGATGAAGGCCGCCATGAACGGCGTGCTCAATTGTTCGATCCTGGACGGGTGGTGGGACGAAGCCTACACCCCCGAGATCGGCTGGGCGATCGGCCGAGGCGAACAGTACGAGGATACGCAACTCCAGGACGAGATCGAAAGCAAGGCGCTGTACGACCTGCTGGAACGTGAGATCGTGCCGCTTTTCTACCAGCGGGGCCGCGACGGCCTTCCGCGCGAATGGATCCGCCGAATGAAGAATTCGATGCGCGTGATCGGCCAGTCCATGTCCAGCCATCGGATGCTGATGGATTATTCCGGGCGTTTTTACTATCCGGCGCTCAGGAACTACAAGAAACTCGCCAAGGACGGCTTTGCCGAATCCAAGGAACTGGCCGCCTACCTCGCGCGGCTCCGTGCGGCTTGGGCATCCATCTCCGTCAAGCACATCGAATCCAGCGCGCGGCCGATCATGCAGCGGGGCGACACGCTCACGGTCACGGCCTGCGTGGACCTCGGGCCCCTCACGCCCGACGAGATTCTCGTCGAACTCTACCATGGTTCCGTTTCCAACCAGGGGGAAATCGTCCAAGCCGTCCGCAGCGAGATGTCGCCTATCGGGCGCGAAGGGGATTGCGTCAAATACCGGGTCAAGATCGCCTGCGCCGCGACGGGGCAGCAGGGCCACACTGTCCGCATCCTGCCCAAGCATCCCGGCCTCGTCCACCCCTACCTCCCCGGACTGGTCAGATGGGCATGAAAACCATACTTTGCTTCGGCGATTCCAACACCTGGGGCGCCGACCCCGCAACGGGCGGCCGCTTCGGCATCCACGAGCGCTGGCCCGGGGTCCTGCGCGACCTCCTGAACCAATACGCGCCGCCGGACGCGCCCGACTACTGGATCGTGGAAGAGGGCTTGAGCGGCAGGACTACCTGCCGGGACGATCCGGTCGAAGGAGACCGGAACGGCCTTTCCCAATTCACCGCGATAGCGGAAAGCCACAAGCCCCTGGACCTCGTCGTCATCCTGCTCGGCACGAACGACCTGAAAGTCCGCTTCGCTCCCACGGCCCAGGACATCGCGCGCGGCGCCCAGCGGGTCGCCAAGGCCGCGATGAATCCCGTAATAGGCCGCGACGGGCGCGCGCCTTCCGTCCTCCTGATCGCCCCTCCACCCGTCGCCCGGCTGAGCTATTTCAAGGAGATGTTCGCCGGCTCCGGAGAAATCTCGCTGAAGCTGGCCGCGCGCTACCGCCAGTTCGCGGACGAAATCGGCTGCGCCTTCCTGGACGCCGGCTCCGCGGTTTCCTCAAGCGACCTGGACGGCATCCATCTGGAGGCTTCCGAACACGCCAAGCTCGCCGAAGCCGTGGCGCGCAGGGTGAAGGAGCTCATCGGGTAGGCCGGCGGGAAGCGCGCGGGGAATAGGTTCAACCGGGGGTCCTGGCAGGGGAAAGCACGGACTCACTCGGTCCTCGCCCATCGGCCTACGGTCGATGGGTTGCGGAAGCGTTCGTCCGCGCTTTCCCCTGCCACCCCTTGTTACCGTCCCCCCCCCCCCCGCGTGCTTCCCGCGGGGCGCGCTTCCCGAGGGGCGCGGTTTCATGCTATCCTCCGCGTGCGCGGACGAGCGGTACGTTCGCGCTTCGTACATGACCGCGGCGGTCGCCCGTTACCCGCCTTATCAAAACAAGGAGCCCGTCAATGACGTCCCGTCATTCGTTCCGTTACCTCGATCTCATCATGGCCGCCTTCGTCGTCGTCCTCGTGGTCAGCAACATCGCGTCCTCGGCCAAAATCGTCGATCTGGGATTCTCGCTCTTCGGCGTCCCCATGGCCTTCGACGGCGGCACCCTGCTCTTCCCGCTTTCCTACATCTTCGGCGACATACTCACCGAGGTCTACGGCTTCGGCGCTTCCCGCCGGGTGATCTGGGCCGGCTTCGCCGCCCTCGCTTGCGCCTCCGCGGTCTTCTTCCTGCTCCGCATCCTGCCCGGCGAAGCGGCCTGGGAAGGCTACGCCGGCGGCGCAGCCTACGACGCCATCCTCGGCGGCATGAGCGGCGGCGGCATCGCGCTGGCCAGCCTGCTCGGCTACTGGACGGGCGAATTCTCGAATTCGTACGTGCTCTCCCGCATGAAGGTCGCCATGCTCGGCCGCAAGCTCTGGGCCCGCACCATCGGCAGCACCCTCGTCGGAGAACTCGTCGACACCCTCGTCTTCGTCCTCGTCGCGAGCCTAGCGGGCGTCTTCGGCTGGGAACTATTCCTCAGCCTGGTCCTGACGAATTACCTCTTCAAATGCGCGGTCGAAGCCCTGATGACCCCCGCGACCTACTTCGTCGTACGCAAGCTCAAGGCAGCCGAAGGCGTGGATGTGTTCGATACGAACGTCAGCCGGAATCCCTTCAAGATAGGTTGAAGGCGAGCGCCCCAGACTGAAAAAGGAAGCGCGAAGGACAATACGTACAAGAAGGGGCTCCGCAGGAGAAAGGCGGGTCCCGCGCGGAAGCATGGTTGAAAAGGGTATGCGATAGGATGATACTGGAAAAGAAATCCTGATCTTTGACATTTTTAGCGAATGTATCCGTTTCTTAAGTCTGAGCCAGCAGATTGAGTGATCCGATTTCGGTGGTGCGAATTGGATCTATCGCCACCGAATGAGTGTGCTGCGGCGGCGACTCTGACAGCCCCGACGGCTCTGGAATGTCAGAGACGATGAGCAGAAGAAGAGGGTTGCTGTACTTCAATGCCCGCTGGTACGATCCGCAGCTGGGGAGATTCGTAACAGAGGACCCCATACGTGATGGTGATCTGTGGGTAGCCTATTGTGATAATAACCCACTGAATGCCACGGATCCGACTGGACTAGATCCGAATGGAATGTCTTATGAAGAAGCGGATGCAAGAGGCTGGAATAGTAATCAACCTTCTGCTACAGCGCTTAATATACAGAATTTTATAACTACTGCTGGAAATGCAACTTCAGGTATTGAAATAGGTACAAAAGCTGCTTTACCTATAGGAACTACTCTATTAGCGAGGGGTCGATCTGGGGTCAATGTCGCTAAAGAATTGATTTTTGATGCCTCAACCCCGGGACTTTCAGATGTACAAGGGGCAGCAATCAGAAAAATCTCTGCTGAAGCTTCGCGTGCTGGTCGAAGTACGTTAAAAGCTGGGGTTACGATAAAAAATGTTGCCAGTAAAACAAGCCGTTTATCAGGGCCTGTTTCATATGCCCTAGATGTTGCTGATGTCGCAAATGTTATGTCAACTGATGGTTATGAAGCCGGTCTCGGTAAAATTGTGGATAAAGGATTTGGATATGTAGCGCAGACAGCTATAATGGCTTACGCATTTCCATTAGGTACTATTAACCCAGCTATTCCTGTTACAGCTGGCTTTGTGGCAAATCAAGGGGCTCAATTTTTCTCTGGGGCCGTACAAAGACCAGTAACAAACCGCTATGTGAATGAGTATTTAGCGGTTCAAAGTTCTTTGGAGAAAAAATATGGTGCGTGGGCTCCTTTATTTACCCCTCGTCTCGGGTTTGGAGGATGGTAAATGCTAGAATATCTGAGCGTCGAAGATAAAGGGAAATTACTCAAAACTGCCGTCGGTACTAGTTTCATTTTCTTTGTCTGCGCATTGGTCTTTGGATTATCAGTTTTCTTTGTTTTTCAAAGTATTAGCATCGGAGAAAATGCGGAAGCAAAGGTGACTAGTACCAGGAGTCGATATTTTGGTGTATTTAAAGAAATTAACTATACTTATTTATATCAAGGTCATTACGATTCTGGAGTGGTGTTGATTTTATCAATGCAATCATTTGCTAAAAAAGGAGATGTTTTCAAAATTAAAGTCCTTCCCTTCCCAAGGGTTAAGGCGTTTGTTGGATTCGTTTATCAACAAATATTTGGTAGTATTGCACTATCGATTTTATCTCTCGGTTTTGGTCTTTATTTAATCTTCTGGTATTTTAGAAATAGACCATCGTTATTAAAAAGCTCAATGCAAACACCTATAAGGACAGAGCATCGGTAAAAGCCTAACGAAGTCTTCAACTTGACAACGCGGACAAGCCGCGTTGCAAGTTAAGACGGGTGTTAGGCTAACGCCAGGAGAAGACGAAGCCCGGCAGGTTTGCTGACCGCCGGGCTTTTTTGTTGCTCTGACCTGCGGCTTTGAAGACCGCAGTCAGCCGGGCGGCCGCCTCTTCCCCCGGCTCTTGAATCCGGGCCGCGGCCACTTTGGCGAGCAAGGCCCCTGCGACGGCGGATCCCGAGTCAAGAAAAGTACAAGTTAACCTGCGACGGGGCTTGTCCCCGGAGTCAGGTTTAACTGCTTTTTTTCTTGCTCCTCGCTGATGATGCCCCTACCGGGGGTGACCGGACGGCTAAAGCCGCCCGGTTATGTTGTCGGTATAATTTTAAAATTATACCAATTCCAGTTTAAGCTTTTTCCCTAACACCGAAGCGGCCTTTGTTAAGGTTAACAAGGTAACTGATTCGTTATCGGGATCCAATAATCGGTCAACAGCCGCCCGCGACGTTTCGAGCCGGTGAGCGAGTTCGGTTTTGGTGAGGTTTTGCTTTTTGAGCGTATCAAGGAGTTGAACCGAGATAATTTTTTTGACCGCTCCGGCCTCAACCGCCTCGGCGATCCCTTCCTCTTCAAGAAAGGAATCGAATGAACTGCCGATCGTATTATTCTTCATCTGTAGCGCCTCCCCGTCGAACCGCGTTCCGCCGCTTTTTCGCGAGTTCCAGATCTTCCTGCGGCGTTTTCTGGCTCTTCTTCATTATTCCGTGTAAAAGCACCATGAAACCTTTCCAGACGGTAAAGACGACTCGTGAAATCTTGTTCGGTAAATCCGTCCGGACCTCCCAGAGTTCCGCATCCATTTTCCTTACGAGAGGGAGACCGATAGGCCAGGACATCTCAACGGCCTTAATGTCCTCGCCGATGCTCTTCTTCTCTTCCGGCGGTAAAACCTTAAGCCAATTCCGGACGGGTTCGTTCCCTGCGGGTGTTTTGTAAAAAAACAACTTTGATTTTCTTGCTAGCCGGCATATGGATAGTGTACCAAAAATGATACGTGTTTGCAAGGGGTATTTTTACTTTTTACAAAGTGGGAATGGGGTTGCTCAGTTGTTGGCGCGGATGAGATCATCGAGGATTTTGAGGATAGCGCGCTTCTTGTCCTCAGGAAGAATGACATCCACCAAAGGACGCTTTCGAAAGCTTCCGGTTTTATGAAGCCGAACCCCGATTCCCGGTGGAGGGGACCTCCTTCGCCCCGATCAGCGGCATCCCGCCCCCTACCCTCGCTTCGGCCGCCATGGTAGATTTCAACCTGCGCCACAGGAATGCTTCAGCCGCAGGAGGAATCCGCCATGCCGCTCACCTTCGACCTTCCCTATGAGGATCTCGCCGGATATCAAGGGCGCAGCCCGCGCCCGGCGGACTTCGACCAATTCTGGGATCGTTCGCTCGAAGAACTTGAGAGCGTCCCTCCCAGAGTGGAACTGATCCCAGCGACAGTCCGCGCGCCTGCGGGTAGAGGCGGCGGGAAGCCTTTCGCAGAGTACCTGGACCTCTGGTTCGACGGCGTCGGCGGCGCCCGCGTGCACGCCAAGCTGGTTAGGCCCGTCGGAGAAGCGGCGGAGCGTTCGGCCGGGCCCGGGGGAAAGGGCCCCGCCATCATCCAGTTCCACGGCTATTCGGGATCCAGCGGCGACTGGCAGTCCAAGCTTGGCCTGGCGGCTTCGGGCTTCACGGTCGCGGCCCTGGACTGCCGAGGCCAGGGCGGCTTATCGGAGGACGTCGGGGGAGTCACGGGGAATACGCACTGCGGGCACATAATCCGCGGCCTGACGGAGGCCATCGCCGGCAAGCCGGAACAACTGCTCTACCGTTCGATCTACCTGGACTGCGCCCGGCTAGCGCGCATCGTCATGGCGATGGAGGACGTGGATCCTGCCCGCGTCGGAACTTCCGGCGGAAGCCAGGGCGGCGCGCTCGCGTTGGCCTGCGCGGCCCTGGAACCGCGGATTGCCCGCTCCGCACCGAATTACCCCTTCCTCAGCGATTTCAGGCGGGTCTGGCAGATGGACCTAGCCAAGGATGCCTACGAAGAATTGCGGACCTGGTTCCGCCTGTTCGATCCCCTGCATGAAAGCGAAGCCGCCGTCTTCAATGCCCTGGGCTACATCGACATCCAGAACCTGGCGCCCCGCATCAGGGCCGAGGTATTCATGGGCGTCGGCCTGATGGACACGATCTGCCCGCCCTCCACCCAGTTCGCCGCATACAACAAGATACCGGGCAAAAAGTCCCTGGCGGTCTACCCTGACTTCGCCCATGAGGACCTTCCCCGCCACCAGGACCGCGTGCTGGAATTCATGTCCGGCCTATGACCGATAGTCCCCATCCACCGCCATCCGCCGCCCCTGCCGCCAACTGCCGCCGAGCGTCACCCGGACCATCGCATCCCGGGCCACCGCATTCCGGATCTCCGCGCGGCGGGGGCGGACCTTCGTACTATCGAATTCGATACTATCATATTTGATACTCTATCCCTTATGATACGGTGATCGGATACACACGAATACGGATGGAAATAATAATTCCATGCAGGCCAAGAAAATGACCTGGTTCCAGTCCTCGAACTGCGTTTGGCACGCTTGTTGCTTATCAATCTGCACCGCGCGTGACAAAGATCCGCGTGGAAAGGATGACCGAATGAACAATAAAGCAATCGCGATCGTAATCGCTCTGGTATCCGCCTTTCGCGTCGCGGCCCAGGAACAGCCCCAGATCGCGTACCGCATCCTCTCCGGCTACGTCGACAAAAAACAGGCCGAAGCGAACCAAGGGAAAAAGACCGGCGGCCTGATCGTGGCCGGCACGGGAGGGATGCTCCTCGCTGCGGGAGCGACGACCTGGTTCTACGGAGACGACATTTCGAATTCCGCATCCGGATCGCCGATGGATATCGAGGCGAAAGTCGGTATGGCCCTCGGCTTGGGATTGGGAGGCTTGACGCTGACGCTCATCGGAGGCGGCCTTCTCTTCGCCAAGCCGAACGATTTCCGCGCCCAGTACGCCGAAGTCTTCGATGAAAATGATGCCCAGATCCAGGAGGCGCTCGCTATCGCGGCGCTCAAGGACATTTCGATCCAGGGGAAAAAGGTCCGCATCACCGGAGCCGTTTCAAGCTTCCTCACGCCCCTGATCTTCGGCGCGATCCTCGCCGCCGCGAACGTCAACAAGGGAGAGCCGTGGAGCGACGGGATCACGGACAGCCTATACTGGAACGCATTCTCCATCGCGGGAGGCATTTCGGCGCTTTTCTCCACCACGGAGGAGGAACGGCTTTACGAAAAATACCGGGCTGGCCGGGAAGCGTTCTACGGCGATTTCCAGGGATCGCGGAACTGAGCGGCCGGGGACGCCAAGGTGTTCAGGAAGCTGTTCTTCGGCCTGGGCGTCCTTCTGGGGGTCGTATCGCCGCAGACCGCGCCGGATTTGTCCGCCAGGGTGTACCGCATCGGCGACCAGCTCTACGTCAACATTGAGCTGGTGGGCGCCTACGCGGGGACTGCCCTGGATTTGGTCTCCTCAGGGACCCGGGTAGCAATCGGCCTGGAAGCGGCCGTTGAGGGCTCGTCCCGGCCGCCCGTACGCGTGACGCGTTCGATCCGGCGGGACGGAGCCGTAGACGCATGGATAGTGGAGACGGAGACGAAGGGCGAAGAAAAAATCCTGCGCGACCGCGATGCCGCCCTGATTCTCGCCTCGCGGGCTTGGGGCATCCATCTCGGGCCCGCCGACGGCTCGCGCCGAGCCTTCGCGGTAACGGTGAGGGCGGGTGCCGGACTGATCGACGCCGAGGGCCTCTGGCATCGGGCCGACATACTTTGGGGTTATGCCGAACCGGAGCTGCGTTTCGCTTTTTCCGGCCCGGAGGAGGTTCCCTTCTGATATGAAACTCAGGACCCGCTTCATCCTCCTATTCGCTTCCCAGGCCCTGATCGTAGCCTTGGCATCGGTCGCATTCACGTACAGGTCGATGGGCACCGAATACGCCCGCGCCGAATCGGAATCCGGCTTTTCATCCGCCCGTGCGGACGAGGCGGCCCGCGCTACCCGCGACGGAGCGCTCGGCGAGGAGGAGAGGCTCCGGATCGCAGTCCATGCGCTGGATGAGTTGCGTGCCGCCGAAGCCGCAGGCAGGCTGTACCGGTCGCAAGCCGCGGTGGAATCCATCGCGGCCATCGGCGTCTTTTCGCTGATCGCCGCGTTCGTCTCGGCATCATTTTTCAGCCTGGCCGCCCGCCCTCTATCCCGGCGCCTCGACGACCTCGTTTCGCTCTCCGCCCGCGCGGGGGCGGACAGGTCCTTCCGTTTCCCGCCGCTTGCGGACAAGGAATTCGGTCCAGTCCACCTGGCCTTCGACAAGCTCCTCGATACCATAATCGAACAGGAAAAGCGGCTCGCCGAAGCTTCCCGCCTGGAAGGCTGGAAGGAAGTCTCCTCCTTCCTTTTCCACCAGCTCCGCGCGCCGCTTTCGGTGCTCGAACTTTCCGCGCGAAACGCGAAGACGGCGATCGGCCGCATCCCCGAAGGAGCGCTTCCCGCGGAGGAAGCCCTGAGGCTTTGTTCCGACGGCGCGGAAGCGGCGGAGGCCGAATGCCTGAGGATACGGGCACTCCTGGACCGGTTCAAGGAGCTCTCGGGGCTGGTCTTGGTTCCGGCCGAACGGACCGATCCCCGCGAGCTTGTCCGTTCCTGCGCCGCCCGCCTCATCCCGGGAAAGGCGAATATCTCATTCCCCGTCGACGCCGGCTTCGACCTGATCGTGGATAGACGGCTGATGGAGGAAGCCATCATGAACATCGTGATGAATTCGATAGAAGCCTGCGCCGCGCCGCCGGCGTCCATCCGCTTCGAAACAACTAGGTCCGTACGGGGTTTGGAGCTGACGGTCCGGGACGGAAACGGGCCAGTGGACCCCTCGCTCATCGCCCGCCTCGGCCGGGAGCGTTTCTCCACCAAGCGCGAAGGGACGGGCCTCGGCCTCCTTTTCGTGCGGCGCGCCCTCGTCCTCCACGAGGGCATATTCGAGATACTCCCCCCCGGGGACGGCGGGTTCGGCGTCAGGCTCGTATTGCCGCCGGCAAGGCTGATCCCGCGCGAAAAGGCGGACTCATGAACATACTCCTGGCGGACGACGACGGGGCGCTGCGGAAGGAACTGAGCGTTTTCCTTTCCCTGAACGGCCATACCGTCGTCCAGGCGTCCGACTTGGGCGAAGCCCTACGCGGGCTCCAAGCGGGCGGCATAGACGCCGTCCTTGCCGACCTCTACCTCGGCGCCGAAAACGGCATGGACATCCTGGCCGCGACGAAGCTGCCCGTCATCGTCATTTCGGGGATGGGCAGGATCTCGGACGCCGTCGCGGCGCTTCGCGCGGGCGCCTGGGATTTCCTGGAAAAGCCCGTCGCGCCCGACCGGCTGCTCGGCCTCCTCCGCAACCTGGACCGGGGCCTCTCCGCGGAACGCGGCATGGAAGCCCTGCGCGACGGCTGGCTCGCCGAGCACGCCGTCTGCGCGAAGGGTTCGGCCTTCGAGCGGGCGCTCCTGCAGGCCAGGGAGGCCGCACGCTCTCCACTGTCGGTACTCATCAGCGGAGAAAGCGGCACGGGGAAGGATATCGTCGCCCGGTACATCCATTTCTGTTCGCCCCGCTCCGCCGCCCCCTTCGTCGCGGTGAACTGCGCGGCCATACCGCATGAACTCGCCGAATCGCTCCTATTCGGTTCCGTCCGCGGCGCCTACACGGGCGCCGAAGGCGACCGTCCAGGTTGGTTCCAGGCGGCGGACGGCGGCACCCTGTTCCTGGACGAGCTGGGCGAGATACCCCAAGCCGTACAGGCAAAGCTCCTGCGCGCCGCCGAAAGCGGCGAGATCCAGCGGCTCGGTTCGTCCGCGACCGAACGCGTCAATGTCCGGATCGTCTCCGCCACGAACGGGGACCTCGCCGGCCGCCGCGATCCGCGATCCTTCAGGGAAGACCTGTACTGGCGCCTCGCCCAGATCGCGATTGAGGTTCCTCCCCTGCGGGAACGGAGGGGCGACATCGGCCTCCTCGCGAATTTCTTCCTCGCCCGCATGAAGGGCGGCGCCTTGGGCGACCCGCCAGGATTGGACGGCGAGGGGATCGAATGGCTTTCGCGGCGGGATTGGCCGGGAAACGTGCGGGAACTCAGGGCCTTCGTGGAAAGGGCCGCCTGGTCGGCGGACAAGCGCCTGCTCGGAAAGACCGACCTTGCCGCCCTGGACGGCCTTGCTTCCCGTATCAAGCCGGCGCCCGGGGGCGCAGGCGTCGCCCCGCAGTCGGGAAAGTCCGGGGATACGGACTTCATCGATTCGATCCGGGACGAAACGGGCAGGGTCGGTTTATCCTTGCGTCAAGCGAAGCTGCGTTTCGAAAAAGCCTACATCGACCGCGCCATGGAGATTTCGGGCGGCTCGGTGGCGAAGGCCGCCCGAGCTCTCGGCCTACTGCCCAACAACCTGTCCCGGAAACTGCGCGGCCTCGGCGATCCGGAAGACTGAGCCGGCCGCTTCTAAGTGCGCTTTCAGGCTTTCCGATCGATCTTCGGACACGCGCCATCAAAGCCGCGAGCGGAAGCCGAGCCCCAGCACCTCGTGCGCGTCCACCATCACCACGAAGGCGTCCGGATCGATGCGGCGGGCGACGGACTTGAAGCGCACGACCTCGGAAGGATCCAGAACCACCATGAGCACGGGACGCTGGGTGCCGGTGTAGCCGCCCTCGCCGTACAGGCGGGTGAGGCCCCGGTCCAGCTCGCCGAGGACGGCGGCGGAGATTTCCCCGTGCCGGTCGGAAACCACGAGCGCCATCTTGGAGCTGCCGAGGCCGACGCGAACGAGGTCGATGACGCGGCCCATGATGAAAACCACGACCAGGGCGTAAAGGCCGGCTTCGGCGCCCATAACGAGGGCGGCGGCCAGGATGACGGCGCCGTCCTGCGCGGCCATCACCGTGCCCATCGCGATGCCCGTACGGTCCGAGACGAGACGGGCAGTCACCGTGAGGCCGCCGACCGATCCCCTGCCCCGGAAAACGAGCCCCAGCCCGAGGCCGAGGCCGACGCCCGCGAAAACCGCGGAGAGCAGGGGATCGCCGGTCACGGCGGGGAGGCCCTTGAAGGCGAGGATGAAAAAGGGAAAGAGGAAGGAGCCGACGGCCGTCTTGATTCCGAAGCTTTTTCCGAGGGTCACGACGCCGAGGATGAGCAGGGGGAGGTTCAGCGCCCATTGGGCGATCGCAGGTTCCAGGCCCGTCAGTCTCCGGATAAGTACGGAAATGCCGACCACGCCTCCGGATGCCATACCCGTCGGCCGCATGAAAAGGTCGAACGACAAGGCCCCGAAGGCGCAGCCCGCAACGATGATGAGGTATTCGGACGCGGCCTCCGCGAGGGGGCCGCGCGGGGAGCGGGAGCTTCGGCGATGATTCATGAGGGGCCGGCCGCCCGTTCGTCCAACAGAAGAGCGTCGATGGCGCGGTTCACCGCCTCGCTCTCCTTCCGCGCGGTCGTCGCGCTTTTCAGGACGTCGTTCGTCCTCTCGTTGTACCCGCTCAGGTCCTCTATCCCGCTGTTGATGACCGAGAAGCTGCGCTTGAGCGAATCGAAGGTCTCCGAGAAGGCCGCGGCGACTTCGCGTTCCTCGTCGGCGTTCTTCTTGATGGCCCCGGCAAGTTCGGCGAGGGAGCGGACCCCCGCGAGGGCTGCGCGGCTGTCGGCGGCGAATCCGTCCATCGTACGCGCGATGTCGGCGATGAGCTCGTAGGCGCGGGCGGTCTCCGCGATCACCTTGAACATCGAGGCCGCGACGGCTTCGATGCGGGCCGTGCTCGCCTGGATTTCCCCGTTCATGGTACGGACTATCCCCGCGATCTCCTTGGTGCGTACGCCGGAGGAATCCGCCAGGTCCCGCACCGACTCGGCGACGACCGCGAACCCCGCTCCGGCGGTTCCGGCGTGCGCGGCTTCGATCGCGGCGTTCATCGCGAGCAGGTTCGTCTGGTTGGATATCTTGGCGAGCGTACCGACGATTTCCAGGGTCTTGGCCTGGTATTCGGCCAGTCCCTTCACGCCCGCGATCGTGCGCTCAAGCGTGCCCTTCCCCTCCTCCGCGAGTTCGGCGAGCGTGCGGGTGGTCTCGTCAGCCTTGCCGACATTCGACCTTATGGATTCGAACGCCGTCGCCATGCGCTCCTGCGAGTCCGAGTGTTCGGTCGCGAGGTTTTCCTGCCGGCGCACGGAATCGCTGATGCTTTCCACCGAACGGAGGAGGAGGACGAGGTTGGCCTGCGCTCCGTCGGCGGTTTCGCCGAGCGTACGCGAAGCGCCGTAGAGTTCTTCGTTCTTGTCCACGAAAGCCCGCATCGCCGCCGAGACGGATTCGAAAGAGGCGCTTACGGAGGCGGAACTGGAATCGCTCTCCTTCTTGAGCGCGCCGACGCGTTCCATCATGCGCGACAGCGATTCCAGCGTCCGGCTGCTCTTCTGCCATTCGCCGACCGCGCGCAGGAGCAAGGTGTTCTGCATGCGCGTCAGGTACACGACGACCATCGAGCTGATCGCGAAAACGACGAAAACGATGGCGCGGCGGCCCTGGAGGATGGGGATGCCGGATATCGTCGTGGCGATATTGATCGCGATGCCGAAGAACAACCCGAGCAGTACCGTATAGCGGCTGTTCACCATCGCGCCGGACGGAAAAAGGACGACCAGGGCGAGGCCGACGATCGACGTGAGCACGGTTACGTACTCGGGAGCTGCCGAACGCGCAGGCGGCACGAGGATGCCGACGAAGATCAGCGCGATCGCGGAAAGCAGGATGGCGCTGCCCGCGCGATCCATCCCCTTGAGTACGAGGACGCCGCTCGCGAGGGCGACCGCGAAGATGAAGACGCTTCCGATGCCCGCGACATTATTATGGATCACAAGGAAGCTGATCGGAATCAGCACGGTCAAGGCGATGAGAATGATGCCGATGAAGCCCATGCTCGCGCGCCTTCGCCTGAGGTTGAAGAATTCGTCCATCTGCATGACGGTGTCCGAACCGGAGAAAATCAACCTGAGTTCTTTGATCATCGTTTCACCTTGCCCGAATAATAACTTTCGCTCCGCAGCCGATTATTGTCAAAACCGACGGCCCCGCCTATTGGTACATCACGAGAAAGGGGCGCGGCTGGAGGGCCAGCACGTCGGCGGGACTCATCAGGGGTTCGTCGAAACCCGCCCCCGGTACGCCGGACTTGAAGAAAAGCTTGAAGCCCTTGACCGGAATATTGGGGGCGAGGGCATTGTAATTGTAGGCGTAGCGTTTCAGGGTCGGGTGGCCGAATCCGTCCGCGCAATGGACCAGGCGGACGCGGCCGAAATCGGAAAGCACGCGTTCGCGACCGGCTATCATCTTGTAGTTGAATTGGTGGACCACGAGCATGCGCTCCCCCGGATAACCGTGTTCGATGATGTAGTCCTCCATGGTTTCCTGGGCTTTGTTGAGTTCTTCGGCGGTCACCGAGCCGATCTCTACCATGGGGTTGGTCGTGCGCCATTCCGGATCCAGCGCCAGATGCACGTTCGGGTACCGGAGGAAGGGGAGGATGCGCCGCATGGCTTCGGCGACGGTGTACTTGCCTATCTGGTGGTCGACGAAGACGAGGATGTCGTGCGCGAGGGCATACTCGACGTATTCGACGAGCCTCGATTCATTCAGCAAGCCGATCTCGCCTTCGGGCCAGACGGTTCCGTAGATGATGTAGAAAGCCTTCCGTACGCCGCGTTCGCCGTTCGCCGCGTCGTAGGCGTTCGCCCATTCGCCGAGCAGCCTGTCGAGCTCCTCCATCGGGTAGGCGCCGAGTATGCCCATGCGCGTCGATTTGGGCGAGCCGTAGAAGGCGACGATGTCGTCGTTGAGCAGGAGGGACCGGTAGTCGGATACCACCCTGGCGGCCGCGAAGGTTTCCAGTTCGGATTCGACCCAGTACGGCCTGCTACGGTCCTCGTCCGCCTCCCGCTCCATCCCAACGGAGAAATACGCGGCGGGGAACGGAGGTTCGGCGCGCCGGTAAGGCCGCTCGCTCGGCGCGGTGCTCGGCACGGCGATGCCCTCGACGGCGGCGAGCCCCGAGGAGGACAAAAAGAGGGCGGAGACGGCAGCGACGAGACGGCGGACTTGCGAAGCGACTTGCATGGCGTACTCCGAGGATGATCGTACCCTCGTTATCGGCCATCCGCATCCTCGAACTTAGTCCTCCAGTTCGCGTTCCACTTCTTCGAGCCGTTTGGTCAGGGTTTGGATGGTCCGTTCCAGCCGAAGTTTCTCCTTCTCCAGCCGTTCCTTGGGATCATCCTGGACGGGACGCCGGGCGATCTGGACCTTCACCTCGTCGGGGCTTTTCCCCGACAGGAGGGCGCCCTCGGCCGCCGTGCGGGTCTCGTCGTTGCCGATGCCCGCCACGATCTTCATGTTGTCGGCGCCCATCGAAGGATTCACGTTGTACTGGTAGATCTTCATCGCCGTCCTGGCGGCCACGCGGGGAATGCGGAGCACCCGGTCGATATAATCTTCGAAACGCGCGCCGATCCCGGTGCAGAGCGTATTGGCTTCCATGAGGAGCTTCCCGAGTTCCTTTACGAGCGAGCCGTTCTCGTACAGGCACTTCTTCCGGATGGTCTCGGTCAGCGACTCCAGTTCAGGCGAATCGGCGAAGACGTTTTTGTAGACGCCCTCGTCCTCCGCTTTCTGGAGCAATCCATGGAGGATGGACCAGAACTCCGCCGAATGCGCCCGCGCCGACAGTTTCCCGCCGCGCGAGCAGCAATGGAGGTGGTGGGCGTACTCATGCACCGCGGTGTACATGAGCATGTTGTCTTCCTTGAAGTTGCGGTTGTGGATCAGGATCTCGCGCGTGTCCGGCTTGTACAGTCCGTTGACCTTCTTGCTTTGTTTGCCGGAGAACACCACGGAGAAATCCATCGGCGCGTCCTCGACGGAGAGGAGGAGTTCTTTGACGCGATCTTGATTCATGGTCGCCGATACTATCCGAGCGCGCCGATCTTTTCCAGAGCGAGGACGGCCGCCGCGACGCAGGCCGTCTCCGTCCGCAGGGCGCGGACGCCCATGGACGCGCGGACGAAACCGGCCCCTTCCAGCGCCTCCCGCTCGGCGTCCGACCAGCCCCGTTCCGACCCTATCGCGAGCACGACCTCCCCGTCGTCCGGACCGGTAAAAACGAGGGAGGACAGGGAAGCGGCCGGGCGGACATTGTCGGGGGCGACGAGGACGCGGGGAACCTTCCCCCAGGGCGCGGCGCGCAGCCAGGAGGCCAGGCTCGCGTAGGTCGATAGGACGGGAAGCCGGGTGTCGCGGGCCTGGGCCGCGCCCTCCACGAGGGCTGCACGCGCGCCGCCGTCCTGAAGCAGCTTGGTGTCGCGGTACGATTTTTCACCCAGCTCGGTGCCCACGAGGTCGACCGCGAGGACGCCCAGGCCGGAAAGATCGCGCAGCAGGCGGCGCAGCTGGATGGGGCGGGGGAAGCCGACGGCGACGCGCAGGGGAAAGGGCGGCGGCGCCTCGGAGTCGAGCAGGAGGCTGAACGAAAGGGAACCGTCGCTCCCGACGGCTTCGATCCTGCCCTTCCCCAGCTTCCCGCCGACGACGCCCGCGTCGAAACCGTCCCCCGCGCCCTTGCGCAGCACCTTGGTCAGGTGGACTACCCGCTCGTCGTGTTTGGGCAGGCGCTTCCCGAGTTCTTCCGCTTCGAACAGGATGAGGTTCATGGTCGGACGAATATACCACGCGCCTTCGCCTCGCCCAAGGGCGGTAGCTTGACCGCCTGCCGCGGCGCGTCCATACTCCCGCCCATGAAATCACGCAAGCCGCATCCCGCACGCTTCTCCGACACCGAGGTTTCCGGTACCGGGACCTCCGGCGCCAGCCTGGCGGAGGCCGCACGCATCGCGATCCAGGAATCCCTCCGCGTCCGGAACGGAGAAAAAGTCCTGATCATCACCAATCCCGATCCCGAGGTCGCCGCGATCAGCCGGGCGCTGTACGACGCGACGGTCGATGCGGGCGGGCGGCCGGTGCTCATGTTCCAGCCGGTGAAGACCCAGCTGGACTTCGCGGAGGACGCGGTCATCGCCGCTTTCCGCTCCGAACCGGACGTCGTCATCTCCATGAGCGCGGAGAAGATGGGCAAGGACCGCGCGGGCTGCGCAGCCCCCTACGAGGCCGAAGGGAAGAGCTGGAACCACATCTTCCATCTCCAGCTGTACGGCGCCAAGACCTGCCGCTCCTTCTGGTCCCCGAGCACCTCCCTGGAATCCTTCACGCGGACCGTTCCGGTGGATTACGCGACCATGAAACGGCGCTGCGCCGCGATCAAGGCGGTCCTCGACGCCGCGGTCGAAGCGCGCGTGACCGCGCCCTCGGGCACCGACCTGGTCGTTGGCCTGCGTGGCCGCCTTGCGAAACTGGACGACGGTGACTTCTCGGTCGGCGGCCGGGGCGGCAACCTGCCCGCGGGCGAGACCTTCATCAGCCCCGAAAACGGGACGTCCCACGGCGTGATCGCCTTCGACGGTTCGATCAGCCTGCACGACGGGGACGTCGTCATCAGGCAGCCCATCGTCTGCAGGGTCGAGAAGGGCTTCATCGTCGACATCTCGGGCGGCGAGGAAGCCGAAGCCCTGAAGGCGACGGTGGCCCTTGCCGAACGGAACGCCCTCGCATACGAAAAGGAAGGTAAGCTGCCGACGGGGGCGGGCGCCGCCAATGCCCGGAACGCGCGGAACATCGGAGAGCTCGGTATCGGCCTTAATCCCGCGGCGAAGGTCTCCGGCAGCATGCTGGAGGACGAAAAGGCGTTCCGGACCTGCCATTTCGCCATAGGGCACAACTACGACGAGGACGCTCCCGCCCTCATCCACCTGGACGGGCTCGTTTCCCGGCCGACCATCATCGCGCGGATGGAAGACGGCGAAGAGATCGCCATAGAACGCGACGGGGAGCTCGAGCCGGGCTTCAGGTAGATCCGGGCGTCCGGGCAGGAAAGCTCACCGGGACGCGGCCCTGATTTCGGCCGCCAGGCCGTCGAGCCTGTCCCGGTCCAGCTCCGCGAGAGCCGTCTCCGCCCGTTTCGTCCATTCGCCGAGAGCCTGCGACCGGATTTCCGCGGCGACCGAGCCCGCCCGGGCGATGAGCTCATGCCATTCATCGATCACAAGTGCGGGGGAGAGAGCGTCTAGCAAGGGAAGGATGTTCGGGGCAAGGACTTCCCCCGCTTCGGCGCGCAACCTCTCCGCGATCGCGGCATCTACATCAGCGGCGGCGACAGCGCCGCCATCAGCCGCCGCTTCGGAAGCCTCCCGCGAAAGCGCCGCGTTCCGTACCGCCGAAACGAAGGCGCCCCGGTCAACGGGTTTCGGGACCACCGCGGCGACGCCGAGCTCACGGAGCCGGCCGGAGAATTCCGGCCGGAGATCCGCGGTCACGACAATGACGGGAAGGTCTGAGGAGGCATTGTTCCCGAGCAGGGAAAGGAAGCCGGAAACGTCCATCGCCGGCGAACGGAGGTCCAGGATCACCACGCGCGGCCGCTCTTCGAGTATGCGGCGCATTCCTTCCGCCCCGCTCCGCGCCGTCCGGACGCTCGCGCCCCGGGAAAGCAGCACGCGTTCCAAGATGTCGGCGTTGATCGGATCGTCTCCGATCAGAAGCACCTGGAATCCGTCGATGCGGTTCCCGACGTCCGGAGTAGCGGAGGCATTCATCCGCGGGACCTCGGCAAGAACCGCTTCAGGCGCGGGCAGCGTGACGGTGAACGCGGAACCTCCGCCCGGCAGATTCCGGGCTTCAACGCGTCCGCCGAGGCCATTGACCAGGCGTTTCACTATGGAAAGGCCGAGCCCGGTTCCCCCGAAAAGGACGCCCGTCCCCGGTTCCTGGTAGAACGCATCAAAAATCCGGTCCAGGTTCTCTTCGGCGATACCGGGTCCGGTATCCCTGACCGAAAGCACCAAGACGCGCGACAGGTACGCGTCCGTCCCGGAGGAGATCCGCGCAATAACCTTCCCACGCTCGGTGAACTTCACGGCGTTTCCGATCAGGTTCACGAGGATCTGCCGCAGCTTCGTCTCGTCCGCGAGGATCACCTCAGGCACCTCGTCGTCCACGCGCGCCTCCAGTTCAAGGCCCTTCTGCTCCGTGCGTAGGCGGAACATGACCGAGAGGTCCTCCAGCAGGGACCGGACGCGGAGGGGGGCGAGGCGGTTCTCCGACTTCCCCGCCTCGATGCGCGCAAGGTCCAGCGCGTCGTTGAGCAGGGCGAGCAGGCTCCGCCCGCTCCGCTCGATCGTTTCTACAAGGGAGCGGCGGGAGTCGCCGGACATCGATTCGGACAGGATGCCCGCGTAGCCGAGCACCGCGTTCATCGGCGTCCTGATCTCATGGCTCAGGTTCGCGAGGAACTCGCTTTTCGCCTTGTTCGCCTGTTCCGCCGCCTCCTTGGCGGTTTTCAGTTCTTCTTCGATCCGACGGCGTTCCTGGAGTTCCGCGACGCTCAGACGGAGCCGTTGGCGCTGAACGACCCAGGCGGAGGCCGAAGCGATGATGATCAGCGCGAGGATCGCGTAGGACACGATGGCGGCCGGAGTGCTCCAGAAAGGAGGATCAACCGTAATGGCGAGGCTCAGTCCCTCCTCGTTCCAGAGCTCGTTGTTGTTGGACGCCTTCACCCGGAAGACGTAGCGCCCGCCGTTCAGGCCGGTGTAGTTGGCGAATCCGTGCGAATCGGCGCGTATCCATTCCTTGTCGAAGCCGTCCATCTTGTACATGTAGCGATTGGATGCCGGGTCCATGAAATCGAGAGCGGCGAATTCGATGGTGATGAAATTCTGGCTGTGGGAAAGGGCGATCTGGGTCATGTCGGCGGGATCCACTCCCGCGTCGATCTCCTGGTCGAAGATCCGGAATGAAGTAAGGCGGACCGGCGGCGCGTGTTCGTTGCGTTTGAGCTCGGCAGCCCCGATGCGGTTCAGCCCGTTCGCGCCGCCGAAATACAGCTCCCCCTTCCCGTTACGGAATGACCCCGAACTGAACTCCAGCCCCTGCAGCCCGTCCAGCATGTCCAGTTTCTTCACGTCCCTCGTCTCCGGATCATAGACGCAGAGTCCGTACGCTGTGGAGAGCCAGAGCCGGCCGCGCGGATCCTCCTGGATGGCGATCACGGAATTGTCCGGCAGACCGTCACGTTTGAGCACGTGTTCGAATCGGCCGTTTTTTTCGTCCGCCAGGAGGGAAAGGCCGCCGGACGCGGTGCCGACCCAGAGCCGCCCCCGGGAATCTTCGACCATGCACCGCACCGTATCGCTCGGCAGGCTCCCTTCGTCCTCGTCCCGGTGCTTGTAGCGGACGAAACCGCCGGAATCCGGGTCCCTGCGGTTGAGTCCCCCGTTGGTGCCCATCCAGACGCGTTCCTTCGAATCGATGAAGATGAAATAGACGAGGTTGTCGCTGAGGCTCCGCTGGTCCTGCGCATCGTACTGGAAGCGCTGACGTTCCCCCGTCGCCGGATCGTAAAGCTCGGCGCCCTTGCGGAAATAGCCGTACCAGTGCCTGCCCCGCGAGTCGATCGCGATGGAGTAAACGGTCAGTTCCGCCATCGGCCCCTCGCGCAACTCCCCACCGAAGAAGCGCCGGAAATGACCTGTCTTCCTGTCGATCCGGTTCAGACCCTCATTCGTCGCCACCCATATATCCCCGGCGCCGTCCTCCGCTATCCCGTTCACGATATCGTTGGATAGGCTGAGCGGATCCTTCGGGTCGTGACGGTAGTGCGTGAATGCGGGATTACCCGGGTCCATTCGATTCAGGCCGCCGTTGTAGGTGCCCACCCAGAGGCTCCCCTTCGAATCTTCCAGCACCGCGTTCACCGCCCCCGGCGCGAGGCTCGCCGGGTCGTCCGGATCGTTCGAAAACAGTTCGAAGCGGTCCCGGTTCCTGTCCAGCTTGTTCAGCCCGCCGCCGTTGGTGCCGATCCAGAACAAGCCGCCGGCGTCGATGAAAAGGGAATAGATGACATCGTTCGATAACGCGTAGGCTTGGTTCGGCTTGGCGCGATAGGTTTCCGACGTGCCCGAAGCGATGTCGAATTCGTGCAGGCCTCCGCCCCAGCTCCCCGCGTATACGGTCCCGGAGAAGCCCGCCTCGATCACGTATAGCCGGTTGTCCGGAAAGGACCAGGACTTGAACGTTCCGGTCGTCCGGTCCATCAGCGCGAGGCCGCCGCCCCAGCAGGCGGCCCAGAGCTTGCCTTCGGAATCCTCTGCGAGGTCCATGACGGCGTCCGCCGGCAAGCTCGCCGGATCGTCCGCCCTACGGCGATACGTCGTGAAGGTATCCGCGGCGTCTTCGTATCGGGCGAGGCCGCCGTAGGTCCCGAACCATAGCGCTCCGTCGCGGGTCCGGAGGATCGAACGGACCGTCGCGTTCGGCAGCGCTCCCTCGCCTCCGGGAAGATAGCGCCTGAACGTGCCCTTCGCCTCGTCCAGGACGTTCAGGCCGTCCAGGGTGCCGACCCAGAGCCGGCCTGAAACGTCGCGGGCGACGGCGGTGACGACGTCGTTGGAAAGGCTGGCCGGATCGGCGGGGTCGTGGACGAAGCGGACTATGCGCCGCGTCCGCGTATCCAGCCGGTTCAGCCCCCGGTAGGTACCCGCCCACAGCACGTCGTCCGTGTCCATGAAGAGCGTCTGCACGAGGTTATGGGAAAGCGAGAGCGGATCGAAGGGATCGTTCTGGTAGACGACGAAGGAAGTCCCGTCATAGCGGGCGAGTCCCCCCTTCGTGCCGAACCAGAGGAAGCCGCGGGAATCCTGGACGATGCCGGAGACGCCGGAATGGATCAGTCCGTCTTCGCGCCCCAACCTGCCGAAGCGGAGTTCACGGGCGAAGGTGGAGCCGGCCAGCAACAGCAGGAGACCGGCAAGAACAGTACCGCGGACGCTACGCATCATTCACCTCGCCGGGAAAGAGTATGGAGGCGCACGAAGGGCAGAGCCCGTGGGAAAACATGGCTCCGGTATGTTCGGACAGATACCGTTCCACCTGCGTCCAGTACCCGTCGTCCGCGCGGACCGACTTGCAGCGCGAGCAGATCGGAATGATGCCCTCCAGGGTCCTCACGCGGTCCATCGCTTCCCGCAGTTCCGCGTTGAGCCGCCGTTGTTCCTCGAGAGCCAGCCGCAGGGAGACGTGGGTGCGTACGCGCGCGCGCACCTCGGCCGGGTCAAAGGGCTTCCCGACGTAGTCGACCCCTCCCGCGAGGAATCCCCGGAGGCGATCCTCCCGTTCGATGCGCGCCGTCACGAATATCACCGGAACGTCGGCGCAGCGGGAATCGGCGCGGAGGAGCTCGAGCGAATGGAAACCGTCCATGTCGGGCAGCATGACATCCAGCAGTATCAGGGTGGGCACCCGCTTCTCCACCAACCGGAACAGCTCGGACGAACTGCGCGCAATCCCGAAAGAATAGCCCTCGTCCTTGAGGCAATGGTGGAGGATGCGTACGTTTTCCTGGACGTCGTCGACGATGACGACGAAGGGGGCGATCGTTTCCATATTCGCGTACTCGATTATAATGCAAAAGGCGGCCCCGCGGGACCGCCTTCCTGATTTGTCGTGGTCGGATCCGTCTTTTCTAGGAGAAAAGAGCGGATACCTCCTTGGCGTAGATTTCCGTGACCTTGTGCCGCATGACTTCCATCTTGTGGGAAAGTTCCACCCCAACCTCGAAGGGTTTGGGGATCAGCTTGAACTTGAACACGCGTTCGAACGCCTTGAAGCCGTTCTGCGGACTGACGAGGTCGGCCACATCGTTGGCTACGATCTCGATGATCTCCGGCTGGAGCAGCAGAGTCTCCCAATCGACGATCGGCACGTTGTTCTCCGCGGCGAAAGCCATGATCGCTTCCTGTTTGGGAACGATCAGCGCGCCCAGGTACTTCTGGTCCTGACCGACCACCATGCACTGGGCCACCCATTGGCTTTCGCGGACCTTCTCTTCGATGGGCGCGGGCTCGACGTTCTCGCCGCCCCGCAGGACGATGGTGTCCTTGGCCCGGCCGGTGATCTTGATCTCGTAGTCGCGCGTGAGCATGCCGAGGTCTCCGGTCTTCAGCCAACCGTCCTCCGACAGCACTTTGGCGGTGAGGTCGGGCCTTTTATAATAACCCGACATGACCTGTCCGCCCTTCACGACGATGTTGCCCTTGTGGCCCGGCGACAGTTCCTTACCCTCGTCGTCGACGATCTTCACGTGGGTATCGCGGATGATCTGGCCGACGCAACCGGGGCGGGGTTTGCTTTGCCGCCTGACGGCGATGACGGGCGCCGTCTCGGTGAGACCGTAACCTTCGAGCAGGTGTATCCCGACGGCGCCGAAGAAGGCGTCCACCTGGGACGGGAGGGCTCCTCCCCCGGAGATGCCCGCCTGGAAACGGCCGCCGAGCTTGGCCTGGATCTTGCGGAACACGAGGACGTTGCCGAGTCCCTTGATCGGGCTGAGCAGCAACCAGGGAACCACGCCGAGCGCCGCGTCCACGACGCGGTTGCGGCCATGGAAGTTGGGCATCAGGCCGAAGGTGAGGTTCCGCATCGCGGCGTGGAGGCTTCCGGCCGCGACGAAGAATTCGAACAGGACTTTCTTGATCCCGCCCGTCTGCTTGACGTTGCGGTAGATGCCGTCGCGGACAGATTCCCAGATGCGCGGGACGCTGCACATCCACTGGGGCCGGATCGCGGCGAAATCGGGGAGCATGATCGAACCTATGGGCTTGGAATAGGCGAGGGCCGCGCCGCGGTCCGGCGCCACGTACTGGATGATGCGTTCGAAGCTGTGCCAGACGGGGAGGACGGAGAGGAAGATGTCGCCCGGGCCCACGCTGAAGATATCGGGGATGCTCGGAAGCTGATGCATGAAGTTGCCGTGCGACAGCATCACGCCCTTCGGCTCCCCGGTGGTCCCGGAGGTGAAGATGATCGTAGCCAGATCGTCCTTCTGGCCCTTGTCCATTTCGGCATCCACCTCGTCGGGGGCCGCGGTCCGCCGGCGCACTCCTAGCGCGCGGAGTTCATCGAAATCGATGACCGAGACTCCCGCCGTGGCGCCCATTGCCTTCTGCTCGGCGTCGGCGGCCTCGTAGACCACGACGGTTTTCAGCAAGGGCATCTCGGCCTTGCGCCCCAGGATCTTTTCAAGCTGCCTCCGGTTTTCGGCGAAGGATATCGCACAATCCGAGAAGCCGAGGATATACGCTATTTCCTTGTCGTTCGAATCGCAGCCGCGCGGGACGTCGGCGGCGCCGATGGATAGCGTCGCGAAATCGGTGATCAGCCATTCCTTCCGGTTGTCGGATATGAGGCCGATATGGTCGCCCCGTTTGGCGCCGAGTTCCAGGAGGCCGGCGGCGATGATGCGGACCTCGTCGTAGAGTTGTCGGAAGGTCGTCGGTCGGAAGACGCCCTCGGCGTCCTTGGAATATTGCGCGGCGGTATCCGGAAACGATTGGGAACGCGCGCGGAGAATTAAGGGAAGAGTACGTTCCATAGCCGAAGGATCTCCTTTCTCTCGACAAAATATTCGCCTATGTCATTATAACATAGATGTCAATTTTGTCAAAAACAGGAAGCCGGGGCTTGGAACGGTCGGATGAGGTAAAAAAAACGCTCCCCGGGAAAAGGAGGTGAGAAAACCCGGGGAGCGACCTGAACAAGCGGCGGTTGTATCGCTGGATGATGATGAGAGGCAGGATCGCTTTGGGCGATTTTGATGTAAAACAATGGCAATTCGCCGCAGGCTCAGGAACTGAGTGCAGGATATCTATTTTCTCTATGAAGGTCAAGAGCCCCAAGCAAACCGGATACGAATTTTGTTGACAAAACCGCTTATCCCTTGATCACTCCCAGCGGCTGCAAGCGGATGAGGGGAATCACGAGATCAAGTTCGGCTTCGATAACCTCGTCGATATCCTTGTAGGCGGGCGGCGCTTCGCTGAGGTCAAGAAGTTTTCCGCCTTTTCTTCCCTTCCCGCGTGCGGTCTTCCATCGGTCATGGACGACCGCGCCCATCGCCGCGTCGCACTCCGCGACGTCCAGGCGGCGGCAGGCGTCGTTCCGCCCCATGCGCCGACCGGCCCCGTGCGAGCAGGAACTGAATGATTCCTTCTCCCCCCGCCCCGTGACCAGGTAGGACGCCGTCCCCATGCTGCCGGGAATGATGCCGGGCTCTCCCGCGCGCGCGCTCGTTGCGCCCTTGCGGTGAATCCAGTAGGAGTGCCCGTCCTCCAGCTCTTCCAGTGACGCGTAGTTATGGTGGATGGCCGTCGTCGTCCCGAAAGCGACCTCGCCGAGGACCTCCGCGATCGCTTCCTTGGCGGACTCCATCATGCGCCGCCGGTTCTCCTCCGCGTAGCGCATCGCGAACCCCATATCGCGTACGTATGCGCGCCCCTCTCCGCTTTCCGTCGGGAGGTACGCGAGGGAGGGATGGGGCAAGGCGAGGCCGAGGCGTCCGTCCAGTTCCGCCGCGGCGCGGTGGAAGTACGTCGCAATCCTGCTCCCCAGATTCCGCGAACCGGAATGGAGCATCAGGTGGAGAAAACCCTCCCCGTCCTTCTGCAGTTCGATGAAGTGGTTTCCTCCGCCGAGAGTCCCCAGATTTCGCTCGTCCAGGTCCCGCGCACAGGCGGAATGCCAGGGCGGACGGATCGAGCCGGAAAGTCCGTCGTCCCAGGCTTCGAACCCTTCCCAATGAACGGCTTTCGCCCGTGCCCTGCCCTCGCCCACCGGGATCCTCAGTTTCACCGCGTCCAGGACGGCCCGCAGCTCCCGCAGGCCCAACGACTCGGCGCGGACATCCGTCTTGACCGCCGCCATTCCGCAACCGATGTCCACGCCCACCGCGTTCGGGATCAGCGCGTCCCGGCAGGCGATCACGGCCCCGATCGGCATACCGAAGCCGAAATGGCAATCGGGCATCAAGGCCACACGGAAGGCGCATGCCGGGTGCCGCGCCAGGTTGCGCGCCTGCTCCATGGCTTGCGCTTCCACATCCAGGCACCAGGACAAAATGGGCAGGCCATCGCCTTCTATCAGTATGGGCATTTCCGCGCATCCTCCCGTTCCAAGTATAATACGGCGCGGGCTTTGAGGGCCGCTCCGTGTCGGTAACCCGGCCCGGCCGGTAATTGTTTTTGAATTTACCATGAATACCACCCGTTTCCTTGCGGCCGCCGCGACGGTCGCCTTTCTCGTCCTCGGCGCCGCGTCCGCCACCGCCCTCGATCCCCCTCCCGATCGCGAGCGCGGCCTGCTGGTGGTTCGCGTCCTGCCTGATTCCCCGGCGGCTTCCGCCGGTTTGCTGCGGGGCGACATACTGCGAGCCGTCGACGGCGCGCAAGTGGACACCCTCGCCGGACTCCGGGTTGCGATAGCGGGGAAGAAAGCAGGCTCCACCATCACCCTTTCCCTGTCGCGCGGCGAAACGGAGCTTTCCAGGAGTCTCACGATCGAGGATCGCCCGTACCGTCCCGCCCTCGGCCTCGTGCTCCTGCCCGGCTCCGCGGACGAGCCGCCCGGGGCTTTCCCGTCGGTCCCGCTACCCTTCAGCCCGGCTGCCGCGGTGACCGCGGTCGTCCCCGGCTCCCCGGCGGACATGGCGGGAATCGCGGTCGGGGACCTCATCGCCGCGATCGACGGTGCGCCTCTCGGCTTCCCTCCTGACCTCGCGGCCGCCATCTCCAAGTACCGGCCGGGCGATTCAGTCACGCTTTCCGTCATCGATTCCGGCGGAGGCAGGAAGGACGTCGTCGTGAAGCTGGACCAGGCTCCCGATGCGAAAGGCGTCGCCCGGCTGGGCGTCCGCTACGAGATGCGGTTCGGGACTCCGATGACTCCGGAGGACGGCAATGAACGGATGCGCCGCCGGCCGTCCAGAAATCGGATTTCGCCTCTCCGCGCCCCGTCCGCCTCGTCGCTCTGACCCTTTCCCCGGTATGATGGGGACGGAGGCCGGGGATGAAAGCATGCGTGTACGGAATGGGAGCTATCGGAGGCTTGATAGGCTACGGCCTCGCGGAAGCGGGTTGCGAACTGTCGGCGGTGGCCCGCGGAGAAACGCTCGCGGCGCTGAGGACGAAAGGACTGCGGCTCCGGACCGGTGACGGGATCGCCGCGGCCGCAGTCCGTGCGGTCGAAAATCCCGCCGAACTCGGCGTCCAGGACCTCGTCGTGATCGCCGTCAAGGCTCCCGCCCTCGCCGCCGTCGCCGAACGCCTGCGGCCCCTCCTCGGGGAGGACACGATAGTCCTGCCGGCGATGAACGGTGTTCCCTGGTGGTTCTTCCAGGGCTTCGGCGGAAAGTTTGAAGGAACCGTCCTGCGGTCGGTCGATCCCGAATCACGCATCGCCCGCGCGATCCCGGCGGATCGGGTGATGGGTTGCGTCGTCCACCTGGGCGCATCCTCCCCCGAACCGGGCTTGGTCCTCGCCGGTCCCGGCAGACGGCTCATTCTCGGCGAACCCTCGGGCATCGGGACGAAACGCCTGCGCGACCTGGCCGAGCTCCTGCGGAAGGCCGGCTTCGAGGCCGAAATCACCGGAAGCATCCAGCGGGAAATTTGGTACAAGCTCTGGGGAAACATGACCATGAACCCCATTTCGGCGTTGACAGGGGCGACCATGGACCGGATCCTGGACGATCCCCTGCTCTCCCGCTTCTGCCTGGGAGTCATGGGCGAAGCGAAGCGCATCGGGGAAAGTATCGGCTGCCCCATCGACCAAAGCGGCGAGGAACGGCTGGGCATAGCCCGAAAGCTCGGCGCCTTCAAGACCTCGATGCTCCAGGACGTCGAATCCGGAAAGCCGGTGGAACTGGACGCGCTGGTCGCCTCCGTCAAGGAAATAGGGGAACTCGCGGGCGAAAGCACGCCCGGGATCGACGCCTTGCTCGGACTCGCGCGACTGATGGCGCGGACGCGGGGCCTGTACCCGGAAGGATGATTCCGCCTCCGAGGGCGATCAGTACGGCTTCGCCCTGATTTCCTTCTTGAGCTGATCGAAGACCGCGGTGAAGGCGGCCCGATCCGGAATTCCGGACTCCGAGAGCACGGTTTTATCGAAATGGTCGAAGGAAGCCGCCGAATCGGCGAAACGTGACATGCAATCGGCGAGGTACACCGCCCTGACGAAGGTCTTGTGCCGCTCGCTGGCCCGGGAGGGAGCGTACCGGTGCCTGAGCGCTTCGACCAGATTGGTCGGGAAGTTCCATTTCTCAGCCGCCAGCGCGCCGACCAACGCATTGTCCAGGCCTTCCAGGGTCTCTTCGAAGGCGGAGGGAGACAGGCCCTTCCGGTCGCAATACGCGCGCACGCGCCGTTCCGCCGAGGAGTCGACCCCATGCAGGACCATCGTTCCGAGTTCCAGCAGGAGCCCGCCCGAGTACGCGTCATCCAGCAAGTCCTTCCGCTTTAGGAGGTTCCTCGCGATCGACCGGGCGTACCAGGCGGTCCGGTAAGATCGCGCCCAAAGGTCGCGGATGAAATCGGTCTTCTTCCCGAGCACGGACTGCACGCCCAGGCTCAGCACGACGCATTCAAGTCCGCGCACTCCGATCCGGACCACCGCCTCCACGATGTCGGCCGTGCTCGATGCGGCGTAGACGGCGGAATTCGCCAGTTTCAGGGTCTCCGCGCTCATCGCGGGATCGGCGGCAATGATGCGCGCCAGGTCGTGCATGGAAGTCAGGTTATCAGCCAGCATCGTCCTGATCCGGTGGACGTTTTCGGGAAGCTCCGGCAGCTTTCCGACGAATTCGAGCAGCTTCCCGGCCATATCCCGCCGGCCGGCCTTCATCGCTTCCGACATCGGTATTTTCATCCTCGCCACGGTCTCGCCGTCCGAGGACGAAATGGAGAACGCGTCCCTCCCCAGCCCGAGTTTCTTCATGGCGAGCGCGACTATGATGATGCCCAATCCGGCGCCTTCCGTCTCGTCGATGGATCCGAGGGCCTCCTCCAGGGATGAGAACGCGAACGACCTCCGTATCCTCCCGGCTATCCTCTCCTCTTCCTGGGCCGCCAGGGCCGTATTATTCCTGACGCTCAGGGTCAGCTCTTCATCAGCGACATGGAAGACCAGAGAAGCCTTCATGCCCGTCTCCGCCGGAAGCTTCGCGTCGATGCCCTGCATCGCCTCCCGCTTGAACGAACGCATGCCTTGTTCGTACTCTTCCGGCGAATCTATCCGCAATCCCTTGCGGGTAAAATACGCCCGCTTGAGGTTCGCCTTGAGCGCATTGTTGTAAAGCTCCATCGCGCAATACGTGAGGATGCCGCTCAGGGCCTCCTGGCCGGATTTCGCCAGGAACACGTCGAGGGTTTCCCGGATCGCGTCCTCGCCGTTGCCGGCCGAAGGGTCCGGCTCCAGGACGAAGGGACTGGATTCCCGGATGGCCTTCATCATTTCCGGAAGCTTCCGCGGCGCGCGTCCGTTCACCGCTTGCTCCTCCGTCCGGTCTCCGACCGGCCGGTCCCCGACCGGCCGGTCCCCGACCGTCCGTTGCCGCCGGGCGGCGTCCGGTCAGCGCCGAAATATTTCTCGCTGCGGTAGCGGAGCCAGACGAGGAGGACCTGGGGAATTTTCTTTTTCTGCTCGGCCGTCAGCGAGGAATACAGTGCGAGGGCCCGCTCGCGTTCGGTCCGGCAGGAGGAGTTCTCGTGCGCGTCCCAATGGCCGCGGGCCAGCCGTATCCTGCGGCAGGTTTCCTTCACGAGTTTCTCGCCGCTCAACGGTTGCGCATCGGACATGGTATTAAGTATAACAAAAAAACGATGTCCCAGCGAGGGCTCAGAGACCGTGCAGCAGTTCGCGCGGTTTGGAGCCTTGGGCCGGGCCCACGATGCCGCGCTCCTCCATCTCCTCCACGAGTCGCGCGGCGCGGTTGTAGCCTATCTTCAGGCGGCGCTGGATGTAGCTCGCGCTGGCCTTGCCCTGCTGCCTCACGATGTCCAGGGCCTTCTCGTACAGGGGGTCGGCGCCGTCCGAAAACAGCGAGGGCTCGCCGGCTTCCTCGTCCTCGTCCCAGAACATCTCCTCGTCCAGGTAGTCCGGCTCGCCGAGGGTCTTCACGTATTCCACGACGCGCTCCACCTCATCCTCCGAGACGAAGGCGCCCTGCATGCGGATCGGGAAGGGATCCCAGGCGCTGGCGAAGAGCATGTCGCCGCGCCCCAGGAGCTTTTCGGCTCCGACCATGTCGATGATGATGCGGCTGTCCATCTTTCCGGCCACCATGAAGGCGATTCGGCTGGGGATGTTGGCCTTGATGAGTCCGGTGATCACGTCTATCGAAGGTCGCTGGGTGGCGAGCACGAGGTGGATGCCGACGGCGCGGCTCATCGCCGCAAGGCGGGCGACCGTGGATTCCAGCTCCTTGCCGGTGGTGGCCATGAGGTCGGCGAACTCGTCGATGACCACCACGATATACGGCAGGCGCTCGGTCGCGATATTCCGTTCCTTGATCCGCTTGTTGTAGCTGCGGATCTCGCGCACGCCCATGGAATCCAGCAGGGCGTAGCGCCTTTCCATCTCGAAGATGCAGTACTGGAGCGCCTGGAACGCCCGCTTCGGCTCGGTGATCACCGGAGTCAGCAGGTGGGGAATGTCGTTGTAGAGCTTCAGCTCCACCCGTTTGGGATCGATGAGGATGAGCCTGACCTCGGCGGGGGATTTCTGGTAGATGATCGAAAGGATCATCGAATTGACGCAGACGGACTTGCCGGAACCGGTGGAACCGGCGATCAGGAGATGGGGCGTCTGCACGAGGTCCAGGGTCTGGGCCTCGCCGGTGATGTCCTTGCCGAGGATCATCGGGATCTCGGCCTTCTTGCCTTCCTTGTGGAGCTCGCCTTCGATCATTTCCCTGAAGGAAACGATGTTGCGCTTCCTGTTCGGGACCTCGATGCCGACGGCATGTTTGCCGGGGATGGGCGCGACGATACGTACCGAGGAGGCGGCCAGACGCAGCGCTATGTTGTCCTGGAGGTTGACGATCTTGGAAAGCTTCACGCCGGGCGCCGGCAGGATCTCGAACATCGTGATGACCGGCCCCTTGCGGATACCGGTCACTTCCGCCTGGATCTTGAATTCCTCCAGGGTATTCTTGAGGATCACGGCGGCGTCCCGCGTGGCCTGGTCGATGATCCAGTACTGGCCGTCCGGATAGGCGGTGAGCAGGCCGTCCACGGGAACGCCGTAGGGTTCGTTCCGCTTCTTCTTGGGAATCGCGTGTCCCGCGGCGGCGGCTTCCGCTTCCCTCGCGGCCTGGACTTCCTCGGCGGCCCTCGACTTGGCTTCCGCCTCCGCCTCGGCCTCCGAAAGCGCGCGATCGAGATCGGTCTTCATGAATTCCGTGACGGGATCCGCCGGTCCGGCCTCCGCTTCAGCCTCGGGGAGTTCCTCGACCTCATCCAGGAAGACGCCGGGATCGATGGACTCGAGTTCATCCTCCAGGATGCTTCCCATTCCATCAGCCGCCCCGTCTTCGGATTCGACCCGGATCGGCAAGGGTCCCGAAGGGCTGTAGAAGGATCCTTCCATATCGGAGTCGCGCGCATCCGGAGTTTCCCGTATCCTTTTGGCGGCACGGAGCTGGTCCGCGATTTCCATCTCGGCGCGGAGGCTCGCGAGAGGACGCAGCGCGGGAAGGGCGGCAGGCGCAGGCGCGTCCGCAACCGGAGCGTCCGCAACCGGCGCGGCAGTAGCCGGAGCGGTCCGGCCGGTCTGCCGCGGCGCCGGAAGGAGGCGCGTGTAGGGAGCGGAGGCGGACAGGGGTGATGAGGCCCGCGCGGAAGGCTCCGGAGCAGGTCGGACGGAGCCGGAAGAGCGATCGGACGGGCGGTCGCGGCTCGGTTCACGGCCGCGGGGGAAGAAGGCGATCGTCATCAACGCGATCGCGATGGATTCGAGGGCGACGATGGTTCCGACGGCATAGGCGATACCCCGCGATCCCATGGAAGCCAGCAGGGGGTAGCGATCGTAGAGTTCCGAAGGATCCCGCAGCAGGGCGATTCCGAAGCCCGCGGTGAGGAAGGGCACGACGGAGCAGCTGAGCGCGAAGATCCGGCCGGGCTTGAAATCGCGCGCGGCCAGGATGAGGGCGCCGCAGGCCAGGTACGCGGGCACAAGGAAGGCGACCGCGCCGTAGGAGGCGACGAAGAACTCGCCGAAGGCTACCGCGGAACCGCCGATTCCGGCGTAGGCCGCGGAAACGGCGGCGAGGAGGATCAGCGAGGAGAGGCCGAGAATGATCGCGGCTATGCGGGAAGGGCGCATGGCGCCGAAAGAACGTAGGGACACGGGCGAAGGGTCCTCCCTTGGAAATTCGGCTGCCTGCGGCGCGGCTGCGCGGCGGGCCTCCTGTCCGGATTATCGGCGTCCTACGGCTCCGGGATGAACGTTCCCGGGGAACCGGAGAAGGCGCGGGCGAATTCGTTCATCGGGATTTTCAATCGGGCAATAGATCGGCGACGACCCGTTCCAAGGTCTTGCCGTAATAAAGATACCCGTATACCGCCGCGGCCGCAAGGACCTTCCGGCCGTAGTCCCTCGTTTCGGCAAAGGGTATCGTCTCAAGGAAAAGATCCTCGGGCAGTCCGGTTTCAGCGTTCCGCCAACGCTTCACGCGGGCGGGCCCTCCGTTGTAGGAAAACAAAGCGGTAAGCGGACTTCCGAAGCGTCGGATGAGGTCGGAAAGATACCAGCCGCCAAGGAGAGCGTTGGTGCGCGGATCGGCGAGGTCGGGGCCGTCCTCGACGAAACGGAGTTCGACCTGCCGCTTGATCCTCGCCGCGACGTCTTTGCCCGTCTGCGGCATGAGCTGGGCCAAGCCGACGGCCCCCGAACGGGAGACGACATCGGGGATGAAGGCGCTCTCGGTCCTTGCGAGCGCGTAAAACAGCTCCGCCGGGATGTTCCAGCGCGCGGCGGCCTCTTCGATCTCGGACCGGAACGGCTTGGGGTACAGCAGCTCCATCTCGCTCCTGTCAAGACGATACCCCGGCCTCTTCTGCAGTTGGGAAGCGAAGCGTATCGAATCGCCCCATCGCCCCGCTTCCGCGAATAGCGAGGAGATCGCCGCCACCTCGGCCGCGTTCATTGAAGCCGCCATCGCCTGGGCGTAGGGCAGGGCCAAGTCCGCGCAACCGTAATCGAAAAAGCCCCTCAGGAAGTCCGCGGCCTCTCCGGAGCGCCCACTGGCTCCCCCGGATCCTCCAGATCCGCCGGATCCTTCAGATCCGCCAGCTCCTCCCCTTCCTTCCTGTCCATTCGGTTCGCCGCCTGCGCGGGCTTCGATCCTGCGGACCGCGGCGATCTCCGCGCCCGCGGGTCCTTTTGCCGTCTCCCCGTCGGTAACCTCGAAGCTGTTCAGTCTTTCCTCCGCGGGTATCGGATCGACGTTTTCCCCGAGCCGCGAAGCTGCGAGGCAGCGGTAATAGAAGGACGCCGAGTCGGCTTCGAAAGCGATGCGGAAAAATCCCATGGCTGTCCGCGATCGGTCGGCGGCAGCCGATGAAGACCCGATCGCGGAAACCCCGGCGCCTGAGCGTTCCAGCAGTTCCAGAGGCCGATCGGCGGCCAGGTAACCCAGGGAAACCGCACGGCCGATGACGTATGCATAACGGGCGACGGTAGCCGGTCCCGACACGGGCCTGAGCACGCGGAAAGCCTCCAACAGGCTTTCCCATTCCTTGGCCGCCACCAGGTCGCCGCAAAGCCTGTCGACGAAATCCGCGAAACTCGAAGGATCGCTCCAACCGGGCGCGTACTTTTTCAGTAGAGCGACTGCGGAAGAGGGCGACAGCGAAAGGGCGTTGTCCAGCAGGTACCAGATGCAGGCGTCACGCTGCTCGCCTGCCGGCGCGAGGGGAAGCGCGGCAAAAAAGAAACGGTCCGCGGCCTCGAATTGGGTCATTTGCCGCTGCATCCTTCCCGCGTACAACAGAAGCCGGAAACGATAAACGTCGGCTTCGCCGATGCGGAACGCCGCGGGCCTCAGGCTTTCCGGACATTCGCGCAATTCCCGCTCCCAGCGCGAGAAAAGGGCGATGCCCTCCTTTACACCGGCAAAATCCTTGGATCCGTTCGCGTACTGGAACGCCTTTCCCAGATCTCCGAGCGCCTCCGGGTATTCGAAGAAGAGCGAAGGCCGAAGCTCGAGCGCGCGGCGGAAAAGGGATAGCGCATCGCCGTAGGATTTGTCGAAGACGGACAGCCGGGCGCGGATGGCCGCGTCCACGGCCTCTTCCATAAGGGCGCCGTCCATGGCCGCGACAGTCCGGTACATCCTGCGGTGCCTGGCGCCGACCGGACCGGAAAGAAAAAAATCGAGGGCGCGGGATTTCGCCGCGATCCTGCCTGCGGTGAAGCCTGCGGTGGAGCCTGCGGTGAAGCCTGCGGTGGAGCCTGCGGTGGAGCCTGCGGTGGAGCCTGCGGGAGCTCCCGATAAGGCGCCGCGGAAGGCGGCGAGGAAAGCGGCGCCCCGTTCGTCATCGCCGACCGCCCGCGAGCCGTCCTCCCCGAACGCTTTCAGCACCGCCGCGTCCTCGCCCGCGGCCGCGAGCGCCGAACCGAACTTTGCGCGCGCTTCCCCGGAATCGGGGAATTCAGCGATGAGTCCGCGCGCTATTCCCAAAGCCCGCGCCGCGCGCTCTGTGGCTTCCGCGGCGCTTGGGGCCTCGTTTTCCAGCAGCAGGGACAACAAGGCAAGTCCGGCTTCCCGGCGGACAAGGCCGGAGGCCCGCCCGGCCGCGGCGGCGAAGAGGACTTCAGCCCTCGCGGCATCGGGCGCTGCGGCAACGGCGGCGGCAGCCGCAACTGTCGCAGCTGCCGCCGCCGATGCTGCGGGACGCGGGCTGAGCAAGCGCAGGGCGACGTAGAAAGGCGCGGCAGGATCAAGACGGGCCAATTCGCCCATGCGATCCGGTTCCGCCTCCAGGACGAAGGCGTAGTCCCCCGCGCGCAACCGCTCTGCGGCGAGGGCGCGATTCAACCCCAGCACTTCGTCGGCCCCGCACGAGGCGAGGGCGACGGCGAAGAGCGGCAGGATCAGGGGGAAAACGCGGTTCTCAGTTCTGGGGAGGAATCCGGATCGTGAAACCGGCGAGGATGCGGTCGGGGTTGCGGATCTTGTTGAAACGCGCGATGCGCGGATACAGCCAGGGATTGCGATAGAAAGCCTCCGAGATATCCCACAGGGTGTCGCCCCAGCGGATCTGATACGGCGCCCCTTCCTTCGGAATCGTTCGGGGAACCTTGTACGACTTGACCGGAGCGGAAGGCCGCGTCCGGTCCGCCTGGACCGGTTTGGGCGCCGGCGGAGGAGCGACCTCCAGGACGACTTCCGGTTTCGGCGCTTCGGCAACGACCGCAACGGCGGGCGCGGGCGCGGGAGCCGGAGCGGCGGCGGGTTCGGCGATGACAGGTTTGGTTGCGGGCGGCTGACGCTCCGCGCTCTCGGTCGTTCCGACAGCGTCGGACTGCCTGACCATTGCGGGCGTCCGCCAGACCAGCAACCACAACAGGACGAGAATGAGCGCGACGCAGGCCACGGCGGCGGCGGCGACCGCGACGACGGGAAAACGCGTCGGCTTTTCGGCCGGATTCTCTTCGACAAGATCTTCGTACAGACCCGATGGCGGGGCTTCGTTCTGGTCGAGTTCGAAATCGGGGACTTCGTACATGTCCTGGTCGCCCATCGCCCTAAGGGAGACGGAAAGCTTCTGGCGCTCCCCCCCGACGGAGGGGTCAAGGTCGACGGCCTCGGCGCTCAGCTCGTTCGTCCCGTCGGAGCTGATGACCAGTTCGATCGAAGGCTCGCCCTTCTGCTTCGGCGCGATCTCTTCGACCACGAGGCTGCCGATATAAGCGGCGTCGGCCATCGAAAGGGCGGCGCTCCGGTATAGGTCGATCTGGACGCTCCGCTGGCCGTCATGCACGGTGGTGAGGATGAGACGTTTCTTTCCGGGCAAGC